>Ga0183095_10605_pt3 | contig 40807 bp, 37 predicted proteins | sample BioMet4_FD_130346 | JGI IMG/M metagenome (GOLD analysis project Ga0183095, IMG submission 130346) | Microbial communities from bioreactor (seeded with sewage sludge) at LBNL, California, USA - Biofuel metagenome 4 (v2) (version 3) | ecosystem: Engineered > Bioreactor > Anaerobic > Unclassified ...
ATTGCTGCCATCTTAACAATCATTGGTTATTCTATTAATGATAAGGTGGTAATCTTTGACCGTGTTCGTGAGTTCTTCCACTTGTATCCTAAGCATGACCGTACAGAGTTGTTCAATGACTCATTGAATACTACTCTTGCTCGTACTGTAAATACTTCAATTTGTACATTGTTAGTAATGTTATGTATCTTCATCTTAGGTGCTGAATCTATTCGTAGTTTCGCATTCGCATTGATGGTTGGTATCATCGTTGGTACTCTTACATCACTCTTTGTTTCTGCTCCTATTGCATTCGTTATGCAACAGAAAGAAGCTAAGAAGCATGCAAAAGCTCTAGGTAAATAAGAACTTTATATAGTTTTTAGTAAAGGCTGCTCCGCAAAGGGCAGCCTTTCTTTTTGCAGGTAATTAACCTTATGGCTTATATAAATGTATTTAGGTTATTATATAAAAGAGACTCCAATTTTTATTATTATCTTGTACAAAAGAATACTTTGTTTTGTACAAAAGATATATTTCTTCTGTACAGAAGAATGCATTCTTTTGTACAAGGATTAATTAATTATTCATTATGAATTGTGAAAAGAATAAGTATGAACCTGAAAATGAAATAACTGAGAGTTCAATTATAAATGAAGTACATAGTTATTAATTACCAATGCTTGGTTGTTAATAAACACGGTCAGCCAAAATCAGGATGAAACAAGTGCTAGATCGCTAGATCAGCGCTAGATCAAATTAATTTGATCTAGCGCCTGCATTGTGTTAATATACAGTTGCTTAAATGATCTCTGCTAGATTGCTAGATCAATTTTGGATTTTTAATTTTTATGAGAGAGATAATTCAATTAATTCTCATTGCAGATAGGGCAAATTGTACTCTTAAAACTCTGGCAATTTTATATAAAGATCAGTTGTACAATAATATAGATAGGTAACAAGACTATCAGTGAGAATTTAAACATATAAGCAAAGAAACTTGGCATCTTGATACCTCTTTCTTCTGCAATAGACTTTACCATGAAGTTTGGTCCATTTCCAATGTAAGTCATGGAACCAAAAAACACAGAGCCTACACAGATAGCTTTCAATAGAATTTCAGGTACTCCAGCAACTCTTATTGATTCTGATAAAGATAAAGGTAATCCACCAGCAACCAAGCCACGTGCTAAATCATAGAATGCAACTGCTGTAGGTGTATTGTCTAAGAATGAACTCAGAACCCCTGATGCGTATAAAAATTGGCGGGGTTCGGTTAGCCCAAAACTGACTGCATTATTTGCAAGCCAGATTAGTGCTGGCGACATGGTTACAAATATGCCTAGAAAAAGACATGCAACCTCGGTAATAGGAGTCCACGAGAAACTATTGTTTTTGCGCACTTCAGACTTTGTGTAATATAAAGACAGAGCAGCAAGTATTACTAATATAATCTCACGAATATATTCCAGCCATATAGGAGTATTTTCTTGCTCCATTGCAGGTATATTTCCTTTATTGATGAAAGCAACAGCAAGAATTACCCCTAGCAGAAATAAGAAATTTATGTTGCCTGTAACACGTATTGGCTCTTGTTGAATAGAATCTTCAGCAAGATCTATCCATTCTTCTTTTTTATAATAATATCTGTCTACAAAGTAGTAAATGGATAGTAATAAAACACCGGTGAATGCCCATTCAGGAAATAAAGTAAAGAACCAGGAAAACTCAGCTCCACGCAGATAAAGCATAAATAACGGAGGATCTCCCAGCGCTGTTAAAAGCCCCCCACAATTGGCTATTGCAGCGATAAAAAATAACATAGTATGAGTGATGTACTTACGCTCCTGATTGGTGTTAATCATTGGGCGAATAAGAAGCATGGCTGCCCCTGTGGTGCCCATAAAAGCTGCCAACACATAACCGATTCCCATAAATAAGACATTATTTCGTGGAGTGGCTTTAATATCTCCGGAAACATGAATACCTCCGGTAATAATAAATAGCGAACCTAACAAAATAATAAATGGAACATAATCGTGAACAACGGTGTTTGCCAGATTTGTTGAAAGTCCGTTATCCAACATGTAAACTACTACTGGAATACTAAGAATAATAGATACCAAAAGTTTATTCTTGTTTTTATCCCACCATTTTCCTAAAATAAGAGGACCTACAGCAATAGCTAAAAGCATTATCAGAAAAGGAATTGAAACCCACAAAGGCATATTGAAAGTACTTTCCATTTTTTATTTAATTTCAACGAAGTGCCTGATCTTAACTAATCTTCTTCTTTTTTACGAAGTAGGTGATTGTTTAAGTATTTGATAACTAAGCACTATATTATTAATTCAATGATTGGTTTTGGACTGCAAATGTACTGCTTTTTTTAATATCATGTACAAATAAGATGCTATTACCCAATGTATATCTGATAATTTAAAATTGAATTTAATGATAAAAGCATAGATAAAAATATAGAAAGAACGAATATATCATATAAATGCTACCTTGTAGCAGAAAAGATATAATCGTTCTTTCTATACAGCAGGTTGATAACAATAAATAGAAATGAATCTCCCGTTGTTTTAAACGGCTGTATTAAAATCCAAAACTATCAACCTTTACATCTTTATTTTTTTCGTCTTTAAAAGGCTTAGCTTTTAGCTGAACCACATTACCTTCTACATTTATAGCCTTGAAAGGAGTCGCCGGACAAACATATTCGCATCCTCCGCAACCTACGCAAATATCCGGATTTACACTTGGAATGGTTAATCCATCTTTGTAGTCTACCATTTTAACGGCTTGTGTAGGACAATGCTCAGAACAAGCACCGCAATCTGTTTCGTCGTTATAAACAATACAGTTTTCCATTGTGAAGACAACACGCCCCATCTGGGTAAGATGCTTTTCCTCTTTGGTAAGCGGCAGTATAGCTCCGTTTGGACAGGTATTTGAGCAAACAGTACAATCGTAATTGCAGAAACCTTTTTCGAAACTCATCATTGGTTGCATGATTCCGCCCAATCCATATTCAGTAAAAGCTGGTTTAAGTACATGAGATGGGCAACGGCTTACACACAGGTGGCAGGCGGTGCATTGTTTAAGTAAATTGTCTGCACTTACAGATCCTGGAGGAGATAATGGATGTTGCTTTTTGTATGGTTTGTTTTTGCTTAATGAAGCCATAGCATTCTGAGCTTTTAAAAGAGGAACGGTTATTAATCCGGCTCCGGTTATACTCAAAAACATTCGTCGGCTGTCGTTAGGCTTACTATCTTGTTTTGCTGAGGTAGATGCAAATGCATAAGTGAACTTTATAGCTTTCTTTTTGCAGACAGGCAAACAGTTAAAACATCCCACGCAACGACTGTGATCTATTTGATGTTCTTTGCTGTCAATACACGAAGATTTGCATTTTGCAGCACAAGCGCCACAACTATTACATGTATTTTCGTCAATTCTTATTTTGAATATAGAGTATTTGGATATAAGTCCTAATAAACTTCCTACAGGGCAGATTGTATTGCAATAGAGTCTACCATATTTATATGCAAGGAATGATACGATTAGTAGACTAATTGAGGCAATCACAAAAGAGAAAACACTTCGGATAACTATTTCTACAACGTAAAGGCTATAATTATTGAAATGTCCTAATACGCCTGCTAACTGATTGTTCCCGTAAAGATAGACCGGACGGAATAAACTAGAAGCCATGCGTCCGAAAATGCTATATGGCTCGAGTAAGCTTAATAAAAATGTGAAGCCTGCGAAGAATGCGATAACAACTCCAATCAGTATGCTATATCTTAGGTGATTTTTAGGTTTAAGATACTTGTATTTCTTTCTTTTTGTGAAGAACTTTGAGAAAGTTTCAAGCACATCCTGCCATATTCCAAGAGGACAAATTGCTGAACAATAGACTCTTCCAAAAAGGAAAGTGAGGAGAAATAGAAATATTAAAGCTCCGATATTTAATGCTAACAAGGCTGGAACCAGTTGGATAGTAGTCAGCAATTTTAATTTATGTGGTGCAATACCTGCAAAGTCAATGAAATAAAAAGTAATAAGCGATAACATGATTAATGCTATCGCTATTCTGGTTTTACGTAACATATTTATAGTTTAATTCGTTTAATATTCATCTTATCCAGATTCATGTTTCCCAGTTTAAGCTGAGAAGCATTTGCAATATGAGTAACTTGTTCTATAGGCATCTTTGCGATCTGATTGAAGAATTTTACAGCAGCAGTGTCCACTGCAACAATATCCTGAGATATAAACAGTCCTTTTGCTAAAGCAACATCTGCAGCCGATCTGCCACGCGGGCCATTGCTCTTCAAGACGCGGTAAGCATCAACTACATTCAGAACCGGATGTTTAGCAAGGGAGCAGATATCTGCTATGCATTGCTGCAAGTCGTTTTCATGGAAAAAACCTCTGTCCCATACAATTCCCATCATGTTTTTCATGGATATACTCATTTTGGCACCACCATGATTCTTTAGAATTGGAACGTTTATCCATACATCACTATCTAATAAAGCTTTATGAACCTTGGCTGTTTTAAGAACCTTTGCATTAGGAAGAGAAATAGCCCGGTAGTATGATTCTTCATGCGCCGGCACAACTTTTGCCCCTGCTTCTTTTGCTGCATCTTCAATACCACTATTCTTATAACATTTACGCCAGTCATCGCAAGTGTGGTCAAAGACAACAACTTCTTTTGCTCCGGCATCAAAGCATTGTTTAACTATCTCTCCTATTAGTTTAGGGTTCGTGTTTCCGGCAAGTTCGGGAACTTTATCCCATCCAATATTGGGCTTGATGCAAACTTTCTGACCTTTTTTCACAAATTTGCCCATTCCTCCCATTTCTTTAATGGCATGACGGAACATAACTTCCGGTTCGCCACCCATTACAGCTACCATATCATAAGCCTGCTTGGTTGCCTCGTTTTCGCCGGTCTGCTTCAATAAATCAAAAGCTTCACTTGGCGTTACTGTAGATGCAAGGCCTGTTAATGCTACTAATCGTAAGAAATTTCGTCTATCCATATTGCTTGTTTATAAAATCCAGGGAAATTTAAAACAACTCTCATTGTAGAGGCAATAATCTGCATTGCCATTTACTGCAAATGTCTTTAATTTAGCTGCTCCGGCAAGAAGCTGCTGTGCATATTTAATGGTTGTACCGGTTTTTATACGGTCTTCAACCAATAAAATTCTTTTTCCTTCAAAACAAAAATCAATAGGTTCAAGTAACCGGGGCTGATCATACATCTGATGTTGCTCGCTGTCTCTTAAATTCAGCTTAAGGAGATGTATTTCCAGATTTAAACGTTGATTGAGCAGTGCTGCCGGAATAATACCGCCATTGGCTATTGCAACAATCATGTCGAAAGGCTCATTAATTTCAAGATGAAGAATCCTGTCTATTACCTCTTCAAAGCTTTTAGCATTCATATTTTGCCAATGATTTCAAAATTAACCAGCCAAAAACAATTTGAATAATCATTCCAGGAAAGCCTAAAGTGATATCTTGTAAAGCCATTGGAAGACTACCGCTAATTATGTATTCTGCAATGCTGCCAATGAATTGATAGGCAATAACAGTAACTGCAATAAGGAATAACGATACTTTTTTACTGCGTTGAGCAATCCATGCGGCTGCTACGGCCAGTAATGATGATTTTATTAGTAGTACCGGAAGTGCACCGATTGGTGGCATCCCGAAAAGTAAATGATTACACAATGGAGACAATAAAGCAGTTATTAACCCGATTCGGATTCCAAACTTATAAGATGCAATCAATGTAAAGAAATAGATTGGAAGTAACATTTTACCGCCATCAGGAACTAAGTGACAGATTTGTGGCAAAATTAAGTTGCCGGCAATAAAAGCAATGCTTAATAAATAAGAGCGATAATTTGATAAGCTCAGATTGACTGGTTGAAAGGCAAGACTTCTCATCGTTATATATTTGAATGTTAATAATCAATGTGTCTGATAGTTCAATGCAAAAGTTGTTTAGCAATCTTATAGTCTTGTTTACTGCTTACGTATACATCAAACGTTTAGCTACAAATATAAAACAAAGAAAAGTGCTTTCCAAATTTGAAGTCACATTTATAATGTGATTATCAGTTTTTTAGATAGCAATAACTAAGAGATACTACTTGTAATTTTTTATCTGATTATTATGGCAAGTTTAATTTTATCCTTAAAAAATATTAATTAGCTAGATGTTCAAAAAATATTATTTTTCCTGATATGTCAATTTTATAATGAACTAATGAGAAAATATTAAAATAAAACTGATGAAAAGAAATGTAATTTTTAAGAGTCTGAATATCAGTAGTATGATTGTGGAAAGTAGCCCCGCCGAGACTACAATATATTTTATCTACTTTTATTTAACTTTGCTTATATATAACTGTTTAATCGCTTTTTTATATTGTAATGCAGCAAAATAGAATAAAGATAGATAAAATAAAGAAAAACATATTCTTACCCCAATTCTTACCCCAAATAATTTGTTGGGGTAAGAATAATGTCTATATTTGTGATAATATTCTAATAAATCAATGAAGATATGGCAACAGTTAAATTTTACTTAAAGCGTCCAAAGTCTGATAAGCCTACAGCTATTTACTTTTTGATGAATTATGGTGCATATACTATTCAATCTAATGGCAATAAGAAGTATCTTCCTTTGAAGTATTATACAAATGAAACGATATTACCAGAAAAATGGGATTTTGAAACAGGTCTGCCAATTGCACCAACAGCAAAGAATAAACGCACTAATGCTATTGAGTACAAAGAAATGAAGACTGTATTGGAGAAGGTAGAGTCTACGGCAAAGGATGTATTAAGAAGGCTTGAGAATGATGGAATACAGCCAACAAATGATATACTGACTAAAGAGCTTGATATACTATTGAAAGGTTATAAAGATGTTGCCCTGGAATCTAATCGCAAAGACTTGTTGTCTTTTATATCCTCTTACATTGATAAGTCAGAACATAAGCCAAATACTTTAAAGGGTTATAAGCAAACAAAAAGAGAGCTGGAAGCTTTTGCTAAGTTAAAAGGTAAACGGATCTTTTTTGATGATGTGGATTTAGACTTTTATATGGATTTCGTTGAATTCCTTACAGATAAAACCTATGCTCCAAATACGATTGGTACGAGAATTAAGGATCTGAAAATGTTCATGAATGAGGCTTATGAACGTGGCTTGCATACAAATCTAGATTTCAAAAAGAAACGATTCAGCAAGCCTAGAGAAGATACTTTTGCTATTTATCTAACGCTTGAAGAATTGGATATGATATACAAGAAAGACTTTTCAAATAATAAAAAACTAGAGAAAGTGCGAGATCTATTTTTGATTGGATGCTATACTGGTTTACGTTTTAGTGATTTATCTCGATTGACATCTGATAATATTGGTGAAGACAGAACTATAACGATGAAAACAATCAAGACTGGAGCAAGCGTTGTTATCCCGGTTCACTCCGTTGTACTTCAGATTCTCAGTAAGTATAACAACGAACTGCCAAAAGTTCCATCTAATCAAAAGTTTAATGAATACATAAAGGATGTTGCTGAGGCTTCAGAGATTAAAGAGGAAATATTAATCTCTAAAACTAAAGGTAGCCTGAATTATGAGGATCCTACTCCAAAGTATAAACTTGTAACTAGCCATACTGCTCGAAGGTCGTTTGCAACTAATGCGTATCTTTCCGGAGTACCTTCTATCAGCATTATGAAAATAACTGGGCATAAGACAGAAGCTGCCTTTATGAGATATATAAAAATTTCAGCAAAGGAGAATGCTATGAAGCTTATTACCCATAAGTTCTTTAACCCAATGTCAATCGCTAAATAATAAACCAATATGCAAGTTTTTGAATATATAAACCTTATAGGTGATATTTGTAAAAGGTGTATTTCTGATTGCTTATTAGAACCTTCCTGTTTTGATGGTAAACACATCGTTAACTTCGATACTTATTATAATTATGGTATGGATGAGTTTGATGATAAAGAAGAATCCTTTGAAGTCGGCTTTAAAGTGTATCTTGATACTTTATGCGATTATCCAGTATGGGAGCATACTTTACTTAAATTTATGAAAGATACAATTCACTCCAGAGTGATAGGCCTAAAAAGTAAAGATTGTATTTTAGTATATGAGGAATTATTGAATAAATGTCATGAGTTTACTGATACAATTGATTTGACTGAAGTAAAGAACTTAATAGATTATTGGGCTGATAAGGTTAATACAAAGGCAGAACAAACAAATAATTCTTCTTTAAATGAATGTGCTTATTATTATCATGTACTCAAAGACTATATTGATGAATTTATACTATTTATCAGATTCATTGAGGATAGTCAATTTGCTATATTAGAAAATTGTAAGACGGTAGATAAAGAATTTGTTGATCTTTTTAAATTTGAATATAAGGGACGAATTAAAGAAATAATCTTTGCTTTAGAAAAAGAAGGAATTCTTAATAATAGGATATTTGAAGGTAAAGACAAAGGAGAATTAGCAAAAATAATAGCATTCTTACGTGATAATAATATTTTGTCAAAAGAAGTAAAAGCCACTCCAACTGCTAGAGTAATATACAAGGAATTTGGATGGAATGTTGTAGATAAAATAAATAAAGAAGAAAGATCTATTACTGCGAAATTTGTTTCCGATATAATTAATGGATCTGACTATTCTCCAGAAGATAACAAGTATTTTAAAAGGATATTTTGCTCATTAATCATATAAATGTACTTCCGTTCGGAAGTAACGGAAGTAAGACAGTTTTAAAAGCTGCTAATATTGCCTTTGTAATTAAAAACAAAGACAATGATACAATCAGCATTATTATTTCAAAATGCCTCTTTATCTGATTTAGAGGAAATGATGTCTAGACTATTAGATGAAAAGCTAGACAATATTAATAAATTTCAATCGACTAATAATAAGCCGGTTAAATATCTCACCCGAAAAGAAACAGCTGCTAAGCTTCGTATTTCAGTTCCTACACTTGATGATTGGACTCGTACTGGAGTTCTTAAATCAAAACGTGTAGGTAGTCGTATCTTATATGATATAGTAGATGTTGAGTCTGCTATTAAAGATAGGAGATAACAGTATGAAAACAGACTACACGACACTCCTATTTGTAAAAAGATTCAAAGATACCCTTTCTAACAACCAGAAAATAATGGTTTTTCTGCACTATAAGCCAAAAGATATAGTAAGAATCAGCCCATTTAATAAGCCAAAGAAAGCTCTTTATCCTGATACATCACTTTGCTTCAGGCTAACAGGTAAAACATTAGGCCAATTTGTCCGGGAAACGGAAGAATTACTTCAAAGTTTGAAGAAAGGAAAGTAAAAATGAAAGATGCTTATTGGCTGCAACACGACAGCAATGCTAAAGATGATCCGAAGTGTATGCTTCTTATTGAAGATCTAGGATTGGAAGGATATGGAGTTTTCTGGGTACTAATTGAATATCTCAGAGATCAGCCGGATTATAGATGTTCGCTTTCCATGCTTAGAGTATTGGCTAGAAAGTATAATACGACAGAATCAGTCATGAATGATGTTGTGAAGAAGTATAATTTGTTTGTGATCGATGATGACTCTTTCTTCTTTTCAGAGAGTCTTATTCGTCGTATGGTTCCTTTAGAAAGTAAAAGGGAAAAAGCTAGGCTAGCTGGTAAGGCAAGTGCCGAAAAAAGAGCAAAGGAAAAGACTTTGTTTAACGAATATTCAACGGATGTTCAACAAACGTTCAACGAGTGTTCAACGATCGTTCAACCATTACAGTACAATACAGTACATAACAGTACAGCAGAAAACAAAAAGAAGAATATAATATTTGTGCCTCCTACATTTGATGAAGTTAAGGCATACATCAAAGAAAATGATCTAAATATTACAGCTGGCTCTTTCTTTGAATATTATTCTGGCACTCAGTGGACTGATAAAAATGGAAAGTCAGTTAAGAATTGGAAGCTCAAAGCTCAGACCTGGAGCAAACAGGCGGACATCAAAGGAGAACATAATCGTGTTGAGGATTCAAACGGTGTTGATCTTGGTGCTGGTGAGTTTCTGGTTGATGGCAAACGTTGTTATGGTGACAGAAGTCATCCGGTTCAAATACCAGATGGTATGCCTCCACGGCCAAGCATACAGTATTGCTTAGATCGTGAGAATCTTAAATGGGTAATATTATGAACTGGTCAGACCTACACATAGAAGTTCCTTATGGCCGAATGAGTGGCAAAGTCAAAACTCTTTGTCCACAATGCCATGACCGCAGGAGCAATAAGCGCGATAAATCCCTTTCTCTTAACCTAGATGAAGGTTTGTATTTATGCCATTATTGTGGATGGTCCGGCAGTATTAAAGAGCACAGTATGAAAAAAGAATATATCCGTCCTCAGTGGAGCAACAATACAACACTATCAGATAAAGTCATTAAATATTTTGAAAGTAGATTAATCTCGCAGGCTACTATCAAGGCAATGAAGATTACTGAAGGCCTTGAATGGATGCCGCAGGAAAACAAAAAGATGAACACTATTCAGTTTAACTACTTTCTGGATGGTGAGTTGATCAATGTGAAATATAGGACCGGAAACAAGTACTTTAAATTGATCCCTAATGCAGAATTAATCCCATATAATCTTGATTCAATAAAAGGTTCAAAAGAATGTGTCATTACGGAAGGAGAATTTGACGCTTTATCTTTTATCGCTTGTGGTTATAAATACGCTGTATCCGTCCCTAATGGAGCCTCAGCTAACACATCTTATCTTGATAACTACCTGGGTTACTTTGAAGACAAAGAGACTATCTATATTGCAAGTGATACAGATACAAAAGGCCTAATTTTACGTGAAGAGCTTATCAGGCGTTTTGGAGCTGAAAGATGCAAGATTGTAACATACGGAGAAGAGTGTAAAGATGCAAACGAATGTCTCTGCAAACGGGGCGCAGCAGCTTTACTTGATTGTCTGAAAACTGCTTCAGAGATCAAAGTTGATGGAGTATTTACAGTTGAAGATTTTGAAGACGAGCTGGACGCTTTATTTGAGAACGGTCTACAGCGAGGCATTACAATAGGGCACTCTAATTTTGATGAGTTGTGTAGCTTTGAAACTAAGAGGCTTGCTATTATAACCGGTATCCCAGGAAGTGGAAAGAGTGAGTTTCTTGACGAGATAGCCGAACGGCTTAATATTATTCACGGTTGGAAATTCGCATACTTTTCACCTGAGAACTTCCCACTCAAATATCATGCTTCAAAGATTGCATCTAAGATCACCGGAAAAAGGTTTGATAAAGACAATACACCACTAAATGAATACCAACAGGTTAAACATTACATGGCTGATAACTTCTTCTTTATTTGCCCTGAAACAGACTACACCATAGCTACAATATTAGATAAAGCGAAATACCTAATAAGACGAAAGGGAATTAAGGCCCTGGTAATTGATCCATGGAATAGGCTAGAACATCAGATGCCATCTGGTATGAGTGAAACTAACTACATCAGCAAGGCACTTGATGAATTAACAAACTTTGCGCAAAGAAATGATATCCTTCTTTTCTTAATGGCCCACCCGCGCAAGATGAATAAAGATGCTAGAGGAGCATTTGATGTCCCTACTCTTTACGACATATCAGGTTCAGCGAACTTCTACAATAAAGCTGATTATGGTATTACAGTACACAGGGATAAAGAAGCCGGCACGGTTGACGTTCATGTTCAGAAAGTCAAATTTAGGCATCTTGGGCATCCTGGTAAAGCAACATTCAGATATAACTTGAATAATGGCCGTTATTCCCCGGTTGTGGACGGAAAGAATGATGAATGGGATAATAGCAACCACCTAATTAAAAAACTAACAACGGACATAGCTGAGGCTGAAATGCCGACTTTGCCTTTCGATTATTCAGAAGAAACATGTCCATTTTAATAAATTAAATTATGAAGAGAGTAACCTTTTATCAAATTGAACTAAGCGGATAAAGCTATGAAGAGTAGAACACAGCTTGCAGCGCCTTATTTCAAAGAACGCTGCAAAACTATAGGTGTTAATAACATTCTTGCAGATGTAAAATATAATACTTATAGCATCATGGATAAAGAAATTGAAAAATACATCACTAAAAGATATGAGAGATGGCTTGATTATTCAAAGTTTCAATGTACAAGAAAGGGTATTCTTGATGAGGCTATTGATGTCTTAAATGAGGTCTTATTAAGTTTATTAGAGAAGGATGAGTCTAAACTAATAGAAATGTATAGAAGAAAGAAAAGTGGCTATACAGAGCTTGATTTCTTTATACTTAGGATGATAAATCTAAATGTTAATTCTCCTACATCTCCTTATCAGAATAAGTATAAATCACTTCCGTCAGATGATAACGTTGATTATGCTTGTCTCGAGCTAGAAGATTCGCAAGAAGATCAAATAGACAGTGCTGGAATAATACTTGAAAAGATGCACTTAATACGATTTATATTTGATCGACTTGAGCTATCGCAGACAGAACTAGCCATATTCGAATATAAATTCTTTGAAGATTATATTATTCCAGAATTGACAGTATTTGATACACAGAAAAGACTTTATGATACTTATAATTACGTTGAGGACTCAATTAAGAAAGTAATGCAAAGATTAGGAGTAGTTACTAAAGTTAAAGAACATCCAATGAGTGTAACGTATGCAAAGTGGATGAAGGAGATAGTACAGATATTCTTTGATAGGATAGAAAACAATCCAAAAGAAAAATTTGAATTGACTGAATTAGTATTAAGAATAAAAGACATTAATTAATTAACAATAAACAAAAAAAATAATCATGGGTATACAGAATAGAAATAATGCGATGTTTTTCGCTACCGGGATAGACAACTCGGGCCTTAGAGAAGATGCCGAAGAAGGAAAGAAGATCATTAAGGGAATGACCGATTCCGTTGTATCTGAGGGGAAAAAGATGAGCGAATCTTTTAAACCCACGGCAGCCGTACAAACAGCTCAACAAATCAAATCAAAGATTGAAGAGTTAAAGTTAGGTATTAAGCAAACAGAATCTGACGTAAAGTCCTTACAGTCTACATTCGAGAAAGCCTCTCCTGGTAAAGCTAAGATGTTTGCATTAGGGGAACTCAACGCAGCTAAGAAAGCTCTGCAGGAAGATAAGGTTGCATTGGCTGAATTAGATGCACAACATAATACAACATCAACAACCGCACAAAGATTGACCTCGCAAATAAGAGCTTTAAAAGATGAAATGGCTAAAATGGCCATGGCAGGTGGACGTGACTCACAAGCCTATACAGATTTACAGACAAAAGCCGCATTGCTACAGAGACAATTAACAGGTACAAACAAACAAATGAAAGTACTCGCTTCTCCTACAGCCAATTTTCAAGGTGTTATATCTGGAGTAACCGGTTTAACTGGAGCTATCACAGCAAGTATGGGTGTGATGGGGTTATTCGCTTCTGAGAATGCAAATCTAGCTAAGATACAGACAAGACTTCAATCCGTGATGGCAATAACGATAGGTTTGCAGCAAGTCGCAACAACGCTGAATAAGAACTCCGCTTTTCAGTTGGTTGTTGTCTCAAAAGCAAAAGATATGCTAACTGCATCAACAGCTCGTTTAGCTACTGCTTTAGGTGTATCAAATGTAGCTGCAAAAGGGCTTATGGCTACTCTTACACTTGGCCTTTCTGTTGTTATTGCCGGCTTAATTTATGCCTGGGATAAATATACGACGGCACAAACTAAAGCTAAAGAGCGATCAAAGGCTGATGCTAAAGAGATGGCAGAAGCTATCAACAGCGCGTCCACCGCAATGGGTGAACAAATGGTCACTCTATATAAACTTATGGAACGATGGGATTCTCTGGGCGGAAATCTTAAAAAGCAAAAGAAGTTCGTTGCTGAAAGTAAAGATGAATTTCACAAACTTGGTATATCGGTAGATAATGTGACTCAAGCTGAGAATGCTTTGGTGAACAATACCAGTACTGTGGTTAAAGCTTTACAATTGAGAGCGCAAGCAGCTGCTTACTCTAAGATAGCTCAAGAGGAATATGAAAGAATGGCTCGTGGTGAGATTACAGCTCAGCATATAGAAGCTTCAGCGCCAATTAAAGAAGATTTCCCAATGAAGAGTAAGGCTACCGGAACGATGACAACATCTGCTGATGGTAGGCAATCCGAAACATATCAGATGCAAAGAGATATGACCGATGTCAAGGCTGCCGAAGCTAACCGCAAAAAACGTGCTGATAAAATACGTCTCGGTGCAAAAGTGCATCTTGTGTGGGGTAATAAACAGATGGACAGTGCCACCGATCTGGAAAAAGAGGTTAATAAAGAACTGAAGAACGTTAATATTACTCCATGGTATGGAGATGATGGTAGTAAAGCAGAAGCTGCAGCAGCAAAAAGAGCAGCTGCTGAAGCACAGCGCAAAGCAGAAGAAGAGGCTAAATTCAGCAATAAAACTAATGAGATTGATGAAAAACAAACTGCCGAGAAGATAAGAGCGCAAGAGGATAGCGATATTAAGGTGTTAGAGGACCGTATAGCCTCTTTGAAAGATGGAAGCGATAAAACTATCCTTCAAATGAAATTAAACCACCAGAAGGAAATTATAGAGCTTAAAAGGGAAAAAGAAGATAAACTTAAAACTCGTATTGATGAAGAAAGACAACGGTTCGAAGCTAATCCGGAGAATAAAGCAAAGGTATTTGATTCTTCTACAGTAAAATTAACAGCTGATGAAGAGAAAGAATATAGTGATCGTTTGAGAGCCACATTGGAAAAACAGGGAAGGGACTACTCAGATTATTATGAGAAAGTGCTTAATAAGCATAAGACCTATGCACAGGCACGTAAGAAGATATTGGAAGATTCCGAGAGTGACCGTAAAGCCTTGAAAGCTTCCGGAGCATCAGACGACCAATATAAAGAGCTTGATAGGAATACAAAAGATGCGCTTGAAGCTGTAGATAAGCAATTTGGCGAACGTGAGGATTCATTTCAGCTCTGGATGAACTCTATTGCAAATATGAGTATTAACCAGCTTCGAACTACATTGAAAGAAGCTGAACAAGCTCTTCTTCTGTATCAGATGAAACATGCCAATGCTGAAGGTTCATCTAAAGATGATAATGTCGTAGCCCAGCTCCGCGCTAAGATCAAAGAGCTTCAGAAGAAGTTAATTGATATTGATAAGAAGAATTACAACGGCAAAGATGCAATCGAGAATTGGAAGAATTTATCTGAAGTACTTAAGAATGTGAATAAAGACTTCCAGGAGATAGGAGATAGCATTGGTGGAACAACCGGAGAAATACTAAAAGGTGCTGCCGACATTGGCACTTCAGCGCTTGGGATGATCTCCAATATAACGACATTATCAAATTGGAGCGTAGAAGCTACAAAGCTGTCAGCTCAGGGAGCTAGTGAAGCAATAATCGCTGTAGAGAAAGCATCTATTATTCTGGCTGTAATATCGGCAGCCATGCAGATAGTTGAGAAGATTAAGAATATTATTTCCACTACTGCATCCGATCAGTATGAGTTGGACTTCCAAAAAGAAAAGATAGAGCTGCAGCAGAAGTATAACCTTGCATTGGTTGAGCAGTTGGCCATTCAGAAAGAAATGTTCTCTGCAGATAATCTTAGCAACGCTCTGAACTATGTAAAAGCTTATTATGCAGCTCTACGTAATTACAATGATCTATACGATAATGCAACCTTTACGCGCACAAAAAAGACAAATCGTTGGGCTAAATATGCATCTCCTCTTTTTGGGAGTTCTCTAGAAGGTACTAAAACAAGTGTTGTCGATGCACGCGAGAACATGCAGATTAAGACTTCAAAAGGAAACTTCTGGAAGCACTCTAAGTATGCAAATCTTGAAACTTGGCTGAAAGAGAATAATTATGGAAATTTATTTAATGCGGACGGTTCTTTAAATTTAGATCTTGCCAAGTCTGTAACCGAAATGTCGGCATTAACAGACGAGACGAAGAAATATCTGGACCAGCTTATTAGCGCACAGGAACAGGTAGATGAAATGAATGATTCTATTGATAGTTATATCAATGATGAATTTGGCTCTCTTTCTGATGATCTCATGACGTCAATTGTAGACGCTATCGCTAACGGTACCGATGCATGGACAGCATTCGGAGAGGCTGGTAGTAAAGTTTTAGGAGATTTAGGAAAAGAACTTGCTTATACGCTCTATTTTCAAGATTACTTTAATACTTTCAAAACAAAGATGCAGGCACTTTTAAAAAGTGGTGCTAGTGAAACGGATATTGTAACGCAGCAAAGAGCAATAATGGCCGAGCTGTTTGCTTCGATTAAGACTAATATGAGCTCTTCCACAGACTTCTTAAAAGAGTGGGCTGCTACATCTAAGGAACTTAACGACAATTGGAACTTATATTCTTCTGACTCAGAAAGCGGAGTAGTTGGAAAGGTCGAAGCTGCAATAACTGAAAATACAGCTAGTGAAGTGTTGGGATCTATCAATATGGGAGCTCTTGATATTCGAGCAATAAAAGAGCTTTTGCCTATCCATTTTTCCAATTATGCAACTACGATGAACAATGTATCTGCTATACTTGATCAAACGCGTCAAATCGCAGAAAATACACGCAGAACGGCTGAAAATACTGATGGCCTCAACGATAATCTTTCCAATATAAACGATGGCATTAAGTCTATGGATAAGAAGCTTAATGACATAAGTAAGAATACTAAGGATAATTCTGGAAGGTAATAAAAAAGCACAAATATATTATTAAAAAAAGGAGGTACAAAATGACAGAAGAAGAGAGAGAAACAGAAGAATTTATTAGTCTTATTAACGGTGACAAAGATGAAAAGTCTGTAGAAGACTATCGCAAACTAATGGACGGTGATGACTACAGACATTATGGAGTAGCTAATTTAAACGATGAACCGGATGAAAGAGAAAATAAACAGCCTGACTATGGTACTAAAGATTTAGAATTAGGCAAGTTATAAACATTAAAAATTAGAAAAAAAATGGGAAATAAAATTTTAATCTCAGAAAATAATAATGAGATATCTCGTAATTTGAGAATTATTGATAATCAAATTATTCCAGCCTTGAATGATTTAAAAAAGAGGTTTGAAAGTTATTATTTAGGACAATTTACAGAAGAAATTAGAGTGGATATTTTTGAAGGGAACTATAAAAAAATTGAAAATATTCTCCAAAAAAAAGAGTCTGAAGTTGATTTACTATTAAAAAAATATGCAAGCGATACAACATATAAAATCATACATGATCTAAAAAATGTTGTATTTAGTATTGATAATCTATGTGATAGACTTGGTTGTCATAATCTTCTAGAATTTGTGACCTTTGATGATGAGGCTGGTAATTTTATTGTAACAGGGGATAACTTGGAAGAATTAAAAGACCTTAGTCGTACTTATGTGTCTACAGATGAAGGTATAAAATTATTCAATGCTCATTTGAAAGCTGTTGAGGCTCTTAATGAATTCTTTGCTCTATCCAAACGCGACATCTCAGAGCTTACTCAGCTCTTCAGTTCTGATGATAATAATAAAATTATTCCTGCAGAACTAGATTATGACTTTTTGATGAGTATGAGTAAGAAATAGTCATGATGCTAAAAAAAGAAGGATCGGCAGAATTCACAGCCAGTCCTTCTTCTAAAAAAATATATTGGTATAAAAAACAAATTTTGGAACAATCAACAATTTAAAATATGGAACCATTATCATATTACGATAAACAGCATATCCAAAAGTTACTAACACAGCAAAATAATATTGCTACTGCATTTAATAACTTCTGTCAGTCTGTATCTATTAATCTAAGAAGATGGTCGGATACAGGTAATAAGAGTGTTTGGGTGCGTAACTTGGTTGTTGAAAAGGCTGTAGAACGTAATCTTTTAGAGTTACAAGCTGTATTAACAAATAACATAGAATCATATCAAACTGATGCCTGGAACCGGTCCAATCTTAAAAATGATGATTTAGTTAAAGACTTCATAGAGGGGCTGGCCATTAAAGAAGTTTTAAAGAATGGCATGTTTGTTCGAAATATGGAGGCACTTGTAAATCTACAAAATCGTGTTGATAATGGTTTGAATCTAAGCAAACGTATTTGGAATATAGCTGATAACACAAAAACTCAGCTCGAATTTTATTTAAAGAGCGGTTTATCTGTTGGACGTAGTGCTGCTGGAATTAGTCAGGACCTTAAAAACTTACTCGAAGATCCTGATAGAATGTTTCACCGTATTAGGAATGATGAAGGTAGGCTAGTACCATCACAGCCGATGAAAGATTTTCACCCAGGAACAGGACAGTATAAGTCACAAAAGATGAACATGATGCGGTTGGCTGCTACTGAAACCAATATGGCATATAGAAAAGCTGATCACGTAAGATGGAACGCACTTGATTTTATCCTTGGAATAGATATTCAACGTTCCCATTCAGCCAAAGAGCCATGCAAGGTATGCGATCCAATGGCCGGGAAGTATCCGAAAGATTTTGTCTTTGTTGGCTGGCATCCATGGTGTATTTGTTTCGCAACACCGGTTATGATGAATCCTGCTGATTTCGCCAATTACTTATTAACCGGTAATCTTCCGCAATCACAAATCATTCGCAGCATTCCTCAGAGTGCAAAAGATTATATAGAGGATAACTTCGATTCAATCAATGCTTCACAGCCTTATTGGTTACAAGATAACTTTGGCGGTGATGCTTCTAATGTCTTCAACTATTAATAAAAAAGCAGCTTTAAACTAGCTGCTTTTTTAGTTACTTAATTTTATTATTTACTTCCAACATTGCTGCTTGTACTAACTGTCCAATGAGTACCTGATTCTTTTCCACAAATATATCTCCATATCTAGGATCCTGTTTAAATCTATGAGATATCGTGTTATACAGGTATAATACAGTTTCTGTTGCTTCTTCGCGTGGTTTCAACCATTCATTGTTCAATGGGGTCTTTTCTGTTATTTCCATAAAGTTGTCTTTTTTGATTGTACAGCAAAGATAATAATCTTTCTTTGTTAAAAAAGACTATTCATTTTTTTCTAGGTTAATTTTAAGTTTTGCTCCACATTTAGGACAAATGACAGTTGTATCATTTTTGCTCTGCTCAAATAGCTCTGTGATATCAACTTCTAAAGCTGAGGCTATTTTATCCAATGTTTCAATAGTTGGATTCCCATTAATTTGCTGAGAAAGCCCAACGTTTGTTATGCCAAGTTTTCCTGCCAATTCTTTTAAGGATATCCCTTTACTCTTGCACACTTCACTAACGATTAGTTTCATAAGCTATAACTTTAATTAATAATAGTACAAATATAGTTATTACTTTAATTACATAAGTTAAATTATAGTTAAAACTTTAATCTAGTCTTGCTTATTTAAAGTTATAACTTATATTTGTGTCTGAATAATTAAAGATAAAACTTTAAAACCATGAAAAAAGAACGGCTTTACACTACATTCATAATAATTGGAATGATCTTATTATTAGCAACACAAAGCAAATTTCTATTGTCTAACATAATTGGTCTGGTAATGGTCGCATTATCAGCCTACAAACTAAAATTATTTTATTAATTATGGAATCTAAAAAAACAATGTCTCAAAGCGCAGAAGCGCAAATGAATGTTACTTACGGGGAACTTAAAGATCTTTTAAACACATTGATCAAGACAAAACTATCTTACAATCAGATTAGAACGCGATTACAGGTGCTAGGAGTTACTGCCGGGCAAGACCCAGAAGAAGATTTTAACAACTACATTGATAATTCTGTTGATGACGTTTCATATTTGATCAGTTCAAAGATTAAGTATGATTTCTCAAAAATTGGGGTTATAACATCTGAACATGATTCAACACAGAAGATGTTCCTGCAAAACGTTGATCCAGAACTCTACTCAATAATATCAAATTTAGCCCTTGAACGTGAGAAATATAAAGATGCCTACTCAGAAATGGAAGAGAACTCTTTTGAGGTCGGTAAGTCAGATTTTAATGAATTTATAAGCAATATTAATGACAATATCTTTAATGTTGCCACTATGATTAGTCAGAAGATTGTAGCAGAAGTAATAAAATGGGAATCAGATGAAGAAGTGTGAAGAAACAAGCCAAAATAATATATCATCGGAAAACCAAGCTTTTGAAAAAGGTAGAGAACTTGGACGAATAGAAGGGATGATTACCTACCAGAAACATTTGATAGAGAACATGCAAAAAGAAAATGTTAAGCTTACAGAAAAGCTCAAGGCTCTGAACAAAGAGCCAACTGAAACGGTTGTAGACTTTGAAACATAAAACAAAAGGAGGTGCAAATGAATGATTTGAAGGCAGCATTACATAGAGATGTGAATGTGTTTCATTAGTGAATAAAAAAGCTCAAATCCTTTATAAAGCAAAAACGAAAGAAACGGCCTAAAAATTTAATTTATGGAAGAAAAATATCTAGAGATTATAATTGCACGGAGTATCAAGATCGGAACGATTCAAACGCTCAAAGCTCTTGGCTTGCTCTCTGAAGTAGTAAGTATTGGACAAGCTGAGAAAATCTATGGGAAAAGGCTTATCAAAGAATGGAGAGAAAAAGCCTGGATTAAATTTTATCCTGCTCAGAACCGGACCAGAGGTAAGTACTACGTGAAGTTATCTGAGCTTGAGACTGCAAGTGCAATGTATGATATACAGAATAAAGTACCAGACAACATCATTAAAAAATTGATGGAGTAGTTATATGAGAGGGTTCCCAGCAAATGAGAATCCTCTTTTGTATTTATAAAAACCGGAGTTTTCGGAGTCCATTAAAAAGGCTCAATTAAGTTTTTATAGAAGTTGAAATCTGACTTTTCTGACTCCTATAAAAAAGAAAATCCGAGTTTTCCGAGTCTATTAAAAAAGGAGGAATATAAAATCCGAGTTTTCAGAGGATATTAAAAAAGCAATAATGTGAAATCCAACTATATTAAAAAGGATTGAATAAATAGGAATTTATTAAAGTGAAGAAAGTAGTATTGTGTGTCTCTCAATTCCTTAAAAAAAACTAAAATGGAAATAATTTTAAGTTGGTCTATAAAGAATGGATAAAAAAGGATTTTTGTAATTCTGTTTTTTATTCTTATGTAAGTGTCTGGAATAATTGGCGTTTTATTCTTACCCCTATTCTTACCCCATTGATTTATTTGTTTTTTATATAGCTTGTAATCAGGTAAATACAATTATTTGTTGTAGCCCCGCCGAGAATCGAACTCGGATCTAAAGTTTAGGAAACTTTTGTTCTATCCATTGAACTACAAGGCCGAAATGCAGGCGCAAAGGTAATCTATTTTGTTGATATGCACAAAAAAAATCTTTGTTAAAGAACATCAATGCTTTAAACCTTTACTCAGTAAGCCGATCAAAAAGAAGTATATATTTAAGAGAAAATTAAAGATTTGGATAATGAAGAGATTTTTATCAGGTATACTTTTACTGGTAATCAGTATTTGTAGTTACGCGGCTTCGGGGGAGCTTGGAGTTATTAAAGGAAAGGTAATAGATTCAAAGACGAAAGAGGCTTTGCAGTTTGTAAATGTTACTGTAAAGACGAAAGCAAATGCTTCGTTAGTTAAAGGTGGGGTAACCGATCAGTCTGGAGAATTTGTTTTAGGCGGGTTGAAAGATGGAACCTACATTGTTAATGTGTCATACATTGGTTATAAGGCCTATGAGAAGGAATTTACAATATCATCGAAAAAGAGCGTAAATCTGAATCAGATATCTTTGGCAGAAGACAGTCATGTACTAAAAGAGGTGGAAGTTGTGGGCCAAAAAGCTCAGATGAGATTTGAAATTGATAAGAAGGTTTTTGATGTGGACCAGAATATTTCTTCTGCCGGTGGTTCAGCCAGTGATGTATTAAGTAATATACCTTCAATAGAAGTTAATAATGATGGCGATGTTTCGCTTCGTGGTAATTCAAATGTGACAGTCTGGATCAACGGAAAAGCATCTGGTTTGTCTGCTGACAACAGAGCACAGATCTTGGAACAAATGCCTGCCGAGAATATTGAAAAGATTGAAGTCATAACAAACCCTTCAGCTAAATACAGTCCGGAAGGAACAGCAGGTATTATCAATATCATTTTAAAACAAGATAGAAAGGCTGGATATTTTGGTAGCGCACAAGCAGGTGCAGATTCAAAAGGAGGTTATAACGGTAGTTTTATATAAATTATAGTAGCAGTAAATTTGATATTTACGGAAATGTTGGTTATCGTCATCACGAAAGAACTGGTGGTGGAAATACCACTAGAACAAATACGCAAGGTACTGAAAGTACAAGTGATGATACTTATCTGAATACTAAAACAGATCAGGATGGTGAACACTCGGGAGTATTCCTTAGAGGTGGTGTAACATATCATGCTACTAAAAAAGATCATTTCACAGTAGGTGGTTTTGGTATGTTTGGTAGTATGAATAGCAGTAGTAACATCAATTATTTAAGTAATGTCCCTAATTCATATTATAAAAGTTTCCGTTCATCTGATTCGGATAATTCAATGAATGGTGGAAATCTTGAGGTTGGTTATAAGCGTGATTTTACAAAAGATAGCTATCTGGATTTTACTGCTTCTTATAATAAATGGGGAATGGATAATACTAGTATATATGACCAGACTTCATATTATACAGACAAAACAACATCTTCTTATCAACGTCAGCTAAATAATATGAATCATCATAACTGGGAGTTTCAGTTGGATTATCAGAATAAGATTAACGATAATACGAAGCTAGAAGCTGGTTATAAAGGTACTTTAGGTAGAGAGAATAGTCCTGTTGAAACTTATTCAGGACAGGCAGAAAGCTCTGCTGTATTTGATAATAATCTATATAACCGTTTTATTTATAATCAGGATGTTCATGCATTGTATGCTACTTATTCCGGAAGAATTAAAAAGTTCGGATATCAGATTGGTATGCGTGGAGAGTACTCAAAAGTGAATACAAAGTCGGAAGATTATACTTTTACAAGTACTCCATTTCAGAAGGACTATTTCAGTCTGTTCCCAAGTGCTTTTATATCATATTCTTTGCCCGATAATAATGAGATTCAGTTGAATTATACAAGACGTATTTCTCGTCCATGGGGAGGTCAGCTTAACTCTTTTATGAATATTACAGACTCAACTAATATCTCTTTCGGTAATCCAAAATTGAATCCGGAATATTCAAATGCTCTTGAACTTAATTATATCAAGAATTGGGAGAATCACACGCTGTCTTTCTCTGGTTATTACCGCACAACCGACGATGTAATTCAAAGCATAAGATATTTGGATGGAAATGTGATGAAAAGTACCTATGAAAATGTGGCTCAGACAACCTCTGCCGGAGTAGAGCTGGTAGGGAAGGATAAATTGTTTAAGATACTAGATCTTACTACTACAGTGAATCTGTTTTATTATAAACTGGATGGCTTTAGCTATTTACCTGCAGGAAAAACAACTCCTGTGATTGGTAATGCAGATGAGAATTTTTCATGGAATGCTAGAATGATCGCTAATATTATTCTTCCAAAATCTTTTTCTTTGCAGTTGACTGGTGGCTATAATGCGAAACAAGTGGTGGCGCAGGGAACTCAGAAGGCCAATTATATGCTGGATGCTGGTTTAAGAAAATCGTTTATGAATAAAAGGTTTAGTCTAAGCATTAATGCACGAGATATTCTTGATTCACGTAAACAACACACAATTACCTATGGTACCGGATTTATTCAGGATTCTGAAAACTGGAGAGGCGGAAGAAAGATTGGTTTTACTCTTACCTATAATTTTGGTAATATGCGTGCTAAAAACAACAAGCAGAACAAGGCTAATGATGACAGTATGTCAATGCCGATGGGAAATGAGGAATAATTTTTGTAAAATCCATTAAGAAAGGGAGATAAGAGAATTTAAATAGTTTATGGCTGTATGCCTGATAAATTCGAAAAGATTTTGCTAAGTCGCATAACTTTCCGATATTTGTAAGCGCATAAATAAGAGGATTGTTGATGTTTAAGCATCTTTCACCTCTTATTTATGCGCTTCTTGCAACATTAAATCTTAAATAAAGAAAAAGATAAGTTATGGCAGACGAAATTGTAGTTAAAGAATTAGAGAGAGTAGTAGTTCGCTTCTCTGGTGATTCCGGTGACGGAATGCAATTAGCAGGGAACATTTTCTCTAATTTATCGGCTGTATTGGGGAACGATATATCTACGTTTCCTGATTATCCGGCAGAAATTCGTGCCCCGCAAGGCACAATAAGTGGAGTTTCCGGTTTTCAGGTGCATATTGGTGCAAAGAAAGTTTTTACTTCCGGTGATAAATGTGATGTGCTTGTTGCAATGAATCCTGCGGCATTGAAGACAAATGCAAAGTTTCTTACTCCACAATCTATTATCATTATCGATATAGACTCCTTTACTAAAAAGGATTTAGAGAAAGCTCTCTATAATACAGACGATCCTTTCGCTGAACTAAACATTCACAATCAGGTTATAGATGCTCCTATCACTTCTATGTGTAAAGAGAGTCTGAAAGATAGCGGACTGGATAATAAAGCAGCTATAAGATGCAAGAATATGTTTGCACTGGGATTGGTTTGTTGGTTGATTAACCGTCCTTTGGATCATGCAATGCACATGCTTCAGGAAAAGTTCTCTAAAAAACCTTCCATTGCCGAAGCAAACATCAAAGTCTTGACTGATGGCTACAATTATGGTCATAATATACATGTTTCTATTTCTACTTATGTTGTTGAATCTAAAGGAGAGAAAGAAAAAGGCTTTTATACAGATGTTAATGGTAATCTTGCTACTGCTTACGGACTTGTTGCTGCTGCAGAAAAGTCGGGACTTCAATTATTCTTAGGATCATATCCTATTACTCCTGCTACTGATATACTACACTATCTTTCAAAATGGAAAGAACTGGGCGTCGTTACTGTTCAGTGTGAAGATGAAATCTCAGGTGCATGTAGTGCTATTGGTGCATCTTTTGCTGGTAACCTAGCTGTAACTTCAACTTCAGGACCTGGTGTTTGTCTTAAAAGTGAAGCTATAAATCTGGCTGTCATTGCAGAACTGCCTTTGGTTATTGTAAATGTTCAACGTGGCGGACCTTCGACAGGATTGCCTACTAAGAGCGAACAAACCGACTTATTACAAGCAGTATACGGACGTAATGGTGAAAGTCCGTTGGTTGTAATTGCTGCAACTTCTCCTACTAATTGTTTCGATTCTGCATATATGGCAGCTAAGATAGCATTGGAACACATGACTCCTGTTATACTTCTTACAGATGGTTATATTGCTAATGGATCGGCTGCATGGAAAATTCCTTCACTAAAGGATTATCCTGAAATTAAGCCAAATTACGTAACGAAAGAGATGCAAGAGGTTTGGAAACCTTATATGCGTAATCCTGAAACTCAGGTTCGTTACTGGGCTACTCCTGGAATGGAAGGTTTTATGCACAGAGTTGGTGGACTTGAAAAAGACTTTGTTACAAGTGCTATTTCTACCGATGCTGATAATCACCACAGAATGACGTTGACTCGTCAGGCTAAAATTGATTATATAGCTAACTGTATACCGGAACTTGAAGTACAAGGTGATAAAGATGCCGATTTACTTGTTGTAGGATGGGGTGGAACTTACGGACACCTTTATTCAGCTGTTGAAAAATGCAATGAGGAGGGAAAGAAAGTTGCTTTTGCTCATTTCCAATATATCAATCCACTACCAAAGAATACAGAAGAGGTGTTGAGAGCATTTAAAAAGATTGTTGTGGTAGAACAAAATCTTGGACAGTTTGCCGGTCTTCTTCGTATGAAGATTCCAGGACTGGATATTTGCCAGTTCAATAGAGTGAAAGGACAGCCTTTTAATGTAGTTAGACTTGTTGAAGAATTTACAAAATTGATGGAGGAAAAGTAAGATGAGCGAACAATTATATACAGCAAAAGATTTTAAGAGTGACCAGTATGTTCGTTGGTGCCCGGGTTGTGGTGACCATGCATTATTGAATTCATTACACAAGGCTATGGCTGAATTGGGTATTGCTCCTAATATGACAGCCGTTATTTCAGGTATTGGATGCTCTTCCCGCTTACCTTATTATATGAATACTTATGGCTTTCATACCATTCATGGACGTGCAGCAGCAATTGCTACCGGTGTAAAGGTTGCCAATCCGGATTTAACTGTTTGGCAGATCTCTGGTGATGGTGATGGATTGGCTATCGGTGGAAATCATTTTATTCATGCTATTCGTAGAAATGTCAATATCAATATAGTTCTTCTGAATAATCGTATTTACGGTTTAACAAAAGGACAATATTCTCCAACTTCTCCTCGAGGATTTGTATCAAAATCGTCTCCTTATGGAACGGTAGAAGATCCTTTCCGTCCTGCAGAATTAATATTTGGTGCAAGAGGTAAGTTCTTCGGAAGATGTGTGGATGTAGATGGCCCGTGTTCTGTAGAAGTATTAACAGCTTCGGCTCGTCATAAAGGTGCTTCTGTTGTTGAGGTTCTGCAAAACTGTGTAATTTTCAATGATGGTTGTCATAGTGCTGTTGCTACGAAAGAAGGACGTGCAAAGAATGCAATTCATCTTAAGCATGGACAACCTATGTTGTTTGGCGAAAACAATGAAAAAGGTTTGATGCAGGAAGGATTTGGTCTTAAAGTGGTGACTTTGGGCGAAAATGGTATCACAGAAAAGGATATCCTTGTACATGATGCTCATTGTGAAGATAATACTCTTCATATGAAGCTTGCTTTAATGGAAGGTCCTGATTTTCCTGTTGCTCTGGGAGTAATCAGGGATGTTGAGGCTCTTAGCTATGAAGAATGTGTATATGCACAAATAAAAGACGTTCAGGCAAAGAAACCTACTCGCAAATTAGAAGATTTCTTGCTTTGTGGTGAAACCTGGGAAATTAAATAATTCTCATTTATACTAAATATAATCAGGGGCTACTCGAATGAGCAGCCCCTGTTTTTGTTTTTTCGGGTTTCTATCTGAGACCTTTTTCAAGATTCAGAGACTTAATTTTACTTTCTTTGAGAATCTCCTTTCTTGAAACGGAATTTATTATTCTTTTTCTCCGAAAGCTAAATCTCCGGCATCTCCTAATCCCGGAACAATATAAGAGTGAGAATCAATTTCAGGGTCAACTGCTGCACACCAGATAGTTGTGTTTTCTTCAGGAAGAACTTTTTGGATATAGTCAAGGGCTTGCTGGCTTGCAATAATACATGCAATATGTATTTCGTCTGGGCGACCTTTTGTTAACATAGCTCCGTAGCTAAGTTCCAATGAGCTTCCCGTTGCAAGCATTGGGTCTGTAATAATCAGTGTTTTACCGGCAATTCTTGGAGATGCAATATATTCAATATTGATTTCAAACTTAAGTGCATCCTTGTACTTACGGTATGCAGAAACAAAAGCATTCTCTGCTGTGTCGAAATAATTTAGGAATCCTTGGTGGAAAGGAAGTCCTGCACGAAGAATTGTACTGATAACGATTCTGTTATCCGGAGTATTTGTAGGAGCAATACCCAGCGGAGTCTGAATGTTTTTGGTTGAGTAGGTAAACTCTTTACTCATCTCGTATGCCATAATCTCGCCAATGCGTTCAATATTACGTCGGAAACGCAAACGGTCGTTTTGAACTTCTACGTTTCTTATTTCTGAAACGTACTGATTTAGGATGGAATTTGTTTCACCGAAATTGATAATCTTCATTGTTTTTTTATTAAATAATTTATTATTTGATTTGTTCTATCATTTTTATATACATGTTTCTCCATCCTTTCCAAAAACAATCTTCAGCTAATGAAGAATTGTGGAAAAGAGTTATGAAATCACCATTAACAGCTTTTACTTTTGTAGCAAGCTCTTTAATCTTTTCAAGAGCTTCCTGAGGATTCATGTTGAAATCTCTATTCAAGGTAACATCCATAACTGCAGTTGGGTGAATGATGAGACTTGTTTCCTGCTCTTTTTCTAAATCATAGAATGTAAATGGAATACTTGTTCCTGCTCGGAATCCATATTGATTAGAATATAAAACGGAATAATCATCGCTAATGTCTGCATTCAATAACTGTCTGAAAGTCTCAGGAAACCTAAAACGTAAGAAATGCTGTCTGCTAGCTTCAATTCTTCTATTCAGAATTCTCTCCAACTCCATTTTTTCTTCACAAAACTGTAGGTTATTGAATGCTGCTATATACGAAGGATGGATATTTACCTCATGTTTTCCGGCTATCCTTCTTAACATTTTTCTATAGCGTTTGGATGCGTAAATATACCTTCGGTCAAATTTGCCGTAAGGTCCTACGTGCACAAAGAAAAGTCCCTTAACTCCAAGGTCTTGATAAAGCTGGAGAAGGAACTCGAAATTAAAATATATATCTTCTTTTAAATGTAGAATAGTTAAAAGACGCTCTCTGAAAATGGAAAAATCCATTTTTATTAAGTCTTTCGTCAGACAAAGTACATTTAATGCAAAACCTTTATTCCTGTAAAGATAAGGATGATCAATATCAATCGTAGGAATAAAACGGAATGATCGTGGCAAGAACTTGCATTCGGGATAAGCTTTAAGCAATTCAGTTTTGAGTGCATAAGCCCATTGATCAACTATGGGCTCTTCAATGCACCCCATTTTATTTAAAATGCTATTAGTGTATTGATATCGTCCGTGATTATCAAGTGTTACTGAATGGTATTCTTCATATCGGGTAATTAAATAAAAAGCTGCCGCAAATAAATCAAAAGGAATATCTCCTTTTTCTTGTGAAAAGAAAGCTGGCATATTTTTCCAGAGAATAATGTTACCGATCTCTGTTTTTTCAATACCTATATTATATAATAAGGAGTGAGGAACAATCCAGATACCTTTATTAAGATCTTCAGTGGAATAATTGATAGATGGTAATTGTGAATTGATAAATTCCTGTTTATTAGTGGAAAAAAAGAACTCAACTCCCAATATATCTTTGAATATCCGGGAAAAAATATACACCAATCTTGAGCTCTTTTTATGAGCAAATACTATTATCATTGCTTCCTTGCTTACCAATTTGCAAAATAACGAAAATTCTTTTAAATGAATCGCAATGTCTTCGTTAAATTGTTATGTAATTATAAAACGTATCTAATTAAAGAAAAATTTCTTTAATATGTTATTTCTTTCCAAATAAAGTATTACTTTTGTATTCGATTTACAAGGATTACTTGAAACCAAGGTAAAGTAGATTAAAATAGAGATATAGTATTACCAATTTAAATTAATTCAAAAGAAATGGCAAACTTAGATTTAAGCAAGTATGGCATTGTAGGTGCAACTGAGATCCTACACAACCCATCTTACGAACAATTGTTCGCGGAAGAAACAAAAGCTGGTTTGGAAGGCTACGAAAAAGGTCAGGAAACAGAACTAGGCGCAGTTAATGTAATGACAGGTGTTTATACTGGTCGTTCTCCTAAAGATAAATTCTTTGTTAAAGACGCTACTACAGAAAATACTGTATGGTGGACTTCTGATGAATACAAGAATGATAACAAACCTCTTTCAACTGAAAGCTGGAATGTATTGAAAGGAATCGTTACTAAAGAACTTTCTAACAAGAAACTTTTTGTAATGGATACTTTCTGTGGTGCTAACGAAAATACTCGTTTGAAGATTCGTTTCATCATGGAAGTTGCTTGGCAGGCACATTTCGTTAAGAATATGTTCATCCGCCCAACTGAAGAAGAATTGGCTAACTATGGTGAACCAGATTTCGTTGTAATGAATGGTTCTAAAACTGACGCTGGCGAAAACTTTGCTGAACTTGGTTTGAACTCTAAAACATTCGTAGTATTCAACTTGACTGAAAAAATTCAGTTGATCGGTGGTACTTGGTATGGTGGTGAAATGAAGAAAGGTATGTTCTCTTACATGAACTACTTACTTCCATTACAAGGTATGGCTTCTATGCACTGCTCTGCAAACACTAACGAAAAAGGTGAAACAGCTATTTTCTTCGGTTTGTCAGGAACTGGTAAAACTACTCTTTCTACAGATCCAAAACGTCAGCTGATTGGTGATGACGAACACGGATGGGATGACGAAGGTGTATTCAACTTCGAAGGTGGTTGCTACGCTAAGGTTATTAACTTAAGCAAAGAACACGAACCAGATATCTACGCAGCTATCAAACGTGACGCTCTTCTTGAAAACGTTACTGTTGATGCTAACGGTAAGATCAACTTCGATGATAAATCAGTAACAGAAAACACTCGTGTTTCTTATCCTATTTATCACATCGAAAACATTGTTAAGCCAGTTTCTAAGGCTCCTGCAGCTAAGAAGGTAATCTTCTTGTCAGCTGACGCATTCGGTGTTCTTCCTCCAGTATCTATCTTATCTCCAGAACAAACTCAATATTACTTCCTTTCTGGTTTCACTGCTAAATTAGCTGGAACAGAACGTGGTATTACTGAACCAACTCCAACATTCTCTTCTTGTTTCGGTGCTGCATTCCTTTCTTTGCACCCAACAAAATATGCTCAGGAATTGGTTAAGAAGATGGATAAATCAGGTGCAAAAGCATACTTGGTTAACACAGGATGGAATGGTACTGGTAAGAGAATCTCTATCAAAGATACAAGAGGTATTATCGATGCTATCCTTGACGGTTCAATCGACAAGGCTGAAACTAAGACTATCCCTTACTTCTCATTTGTAGTTCCTACAGCTCTTCCAGGTGTAGATCCTAAGATCTTAGATCCTCGTGATACTTATGCTGATGCAGCTCAATGGGAAGAAAAAGCAAAAGATCTTTCTGCTCGTTTCATCAAGAACTTTGCTAAGTTCACAGGTAACGAAGCTGGTAAAGCATTAGTTGCTGCTGGTCCTCAACTTTAATAAAGTTACCCCCCTTTATATTTATAGAACCAAAAGAGGGCAGTCTTGTATGAGATTGCCCTCTTTTCATTTTATAGCTATAGAAGAATCTTTGATTTATTACAGTTTATCTCTAGTTGCTTTTAGTTGTAATGCTATAAGATATTTATTAAAGAGACCTCTAGCTGTTAAAAGTTTCTATCTTCCTCCTGTAATGAATTTTAATGTGGCAGGGCAATGTTTGTGAAGGATAGAATGAAGCATGATGATAAGTATTATTATTACTATTGGGGAAGTAAAGTATAGTGTGATTAATTCTATCTCACTATTTGGCTCAATGACTTTAAAAAGAGTTTTTCTCAACAGTCGCTGTAGGGGCTCATGCATGGCATAAATCAAGAAGCTGGCATTAGAAAGCTTTGTTATAATCTGTAGCTTATTCTTTTTAACTAAACATGCAGTGATATTAATGAAAAATATAATTCCAGCTATTATTCCCAATTTGTGAATATAAATATTATATATGTAGCTTTTAGTTACAAAATCCGATAAAACAAGAATAGGATATATTAAATAGCTAAAGCGAATGTGTTGAAATTGGTAATGAAGGAATGATTTATTTTCAAGACTAAAATATGCCCCTAATGAAAAGAAAAACAATGAAGTAATACTGAATCCTGGAGTTTTTATCCAGAAACCTAAATACCAAAGAATACCAATTATTATAATTCCCCAATGTTTAATGCTGGTAATAATTATTTTTATTATAGGACTGAGTATAGCTATAACCATTAAATCTCTCAGGAACCAGAATTGCCCTACTATAGGGTCGCTTCCTTCTAAAGCCCAAAATGCACAAAGAAAATCATAAAATGAATAGTCTTTGATAAGTTTATGTTCTCCGGAAAATAATGTACTAACAGATGGAATTATTTGTGCTGTGTAAAATAGAGCTAGGATTAATGTATTCCAGAATAAATATGGGATAAGGAGGCTTCTTACTCTTTTCTTAATTTTATTATTATAGCTATTCTGCTTTTTTAGAAAGAACAGATACCCTGATATTAAAAAAAAGCAAGGAACGCATACACTTGTGAGTATTCTGGATATTAGGTATTGAACACTGTCATTTATAGGAAACTGATTCGATATTCCCACGGTCTCACCATTAATTGTTAGTCCTCCATAAGCATGAGTGAAGACGATGCCTATAATTAATGGTAGTCTTAAGAAGGAGATAATTTTCGATTCTAGCTTTTCTGCAGACATATTTTTTCTTTTTTAAAGAAAAAGCCTGAAAGTGAACTTCCAGGCTTTATTATGTGGATCGATTCTTGAACCAATTATGATCTTGAACTACGTTTGCGTTCATTTTCATCTAAGATGACTTTGCGCATACGCATGTGTTTAGGAGTGATTTCTACATATTCGTCTTCCTTAATGTATTCCAACGCTTCTTCAAGTGAGAAAACAATAGGAGGAATAATTCTGGCTTTATCATCAGTACCGGAAGCACGAGTATTAGTCAGTTTCTTTGATTTGGTTACATTAACCACAAGGTCGTTGTCTTTGCAGTGTTCACCAACAACTTGTCCGGCATATACCTCTTCCTGAGGGAAGATAAAGAACTTACCACGATCCTGAAGTTTGTCGATTGCATAAGCAAATGCTGTACCTGCTTCCATTGCAACGATAGAACCGTTGGTGCGACGTTCGATTTCTCCCTTGTGTGGTTGGTATTCTTTGAAGCGGTGAGCCATGATAGCTTCTCCGGCAGATGCAGTAAGTACGTTAGTACGCAAACCGATGATACCGCGTGAAGGCATATCAAATGTCATGGTGATACGTTCTCCGTTATTTTCCATAGAAGTCATTTCGCCCTTTCTACGAGTAACCATATCAATAATCTTACTTGAATATTCTTCAGTAACATTGATTGTAAGTTCTTCAATAGGCTCACATTTTCTTCCATCTATTTCTTTATAGATAACCTGTGGTTGTCCTACCTGAAGTTCATATCCTTCGCGGCGCATAGTCTCGATTAGGACAGACAGGTGAAGTACACCACGACCAAATACTAACCATTTATCAGATGTGTCACTTTTTTGAACGCGAAGAGCAAGGTTTTTATCCAATTCTTTTTCCAAGCGGTCGTTGATGTGGCGGGATGTCACAAATTTACCATCTTTTCCAAAGAAAGGAGAATCATTGATAGTGAAGAGCATACTCATAGTTGGCTCGTCAATAGCAATTGGCTTCAATGGTTCAGGATTCTCAATGTCGCAGATTGAATCACCGATATCAAAATTTTCTATACCTATTAATGCACAAATATCACCTGAAGAGACTTCTTTTGTTTTAGCACGTCCAAGTCCCTCGAATACATGCACTTCTTTAATTTTCGATTTAACAATGGAACCATTTCTTTTCACCAAAGACACAGCCATGTTTTCAGTTAATGTACCACGGTGAACACGACCAATGGCAATACGTCCTGTAAATGAAGAATAATCCAGTGATGTGATTAACATCTGAGGAGTTCCTTCTAAAAATTCAGGAGCTGGAATATTTTCAACGATGCAATCCAATAAAGGAAGTATGTTGTCAGTAGGTTGTTGCCAGTCCTCGCTCATCCATCCATTCTTTGCAGAACCATAGATAACCGGGAAGTTTAACTGTTCTTCTGTAGCATCAAGGCTGCACATTAAATCGAATACCATTTCGTGAACTTCATCAGGACGGCAGTTTGGTTTATCAACCTTGTTAATACAAACAACAGGTTTTAAACCGATTTCAAGTGCTTTTTGAAGAACGAAACGTGTTTGAGGCATTGGGCCTTCAAAAGCATCAACCAACAATACGCATCCGTCAGCCATATTAAGCACACGCTCAACTTCACCACCGAAGTCAGAGTGTCCCGGAGTATCAATAATGTTGATTTTTGTCCCTTTATAATTGATGGAAACGTTCTTTGAAAGAATTGTTATACCTCTTTCTCGTTCGAGGTCATTGTTATCCAGAATTAATTCACCACTTGTTTGATTGTCGCGGAACAAGTGTCCGGCTAAAAGCATCTTGTCGACTAGTGTCGTTTTCCCATGGTCAACATGGGCAATAATTGCAATGTTTCTAATATTTTGCATATAGGTAAGTAATTTGGCCGCAAAGGTACGACAAAATATCGGAACTTGTATATTAATTGATGTAAAAGCAACAGCTAACTCCCTGAAAAATGATGTATTAATGGAAATAATCTGCGTTTTAAAGTTAAAATAGGTTGGTTTAAAGAAAGTTATTAATAAAAAAGTCAATAAACTTATTAATTATTTGATTTAAAGCTTTGTGGAATAGAAGATAATATCTATCTTTGCACGCTCAAAGAAATATTTTATATATAAAAAATCTAAGAATTATGTATTTAGATGTAGCTAAGAAAAAAGAAATCTTTGAAAAGTACGGAAAGTCTAACACTGATACTGGGTCACCTGAATCTCAGATAGCATTGTTCTCATACCGTATTTCTCACCTGACTGAGCACCTTAAGCTCAACAGAAAAGATTATACCACAGAGAGATCATTAACTATTTTGGTAGGAAAACGTCGTAAATTACTTAACTACCTTAAAAACAATGATATCGAAAGATATCGTGCTATTGTTAAGACTCTCGGATTAAGAAAGTAATTTCTTACGAAAGTATTGTCAAGGTCGTTTCCTTTATAGGAGACGACCTTGTTTTTTTCTCCTCCCCTCCATAATCCTTAAAAATATTGAGAACAAAGTCCTTTTATGCGTGTTATTCTATATGTTATTCATAAAAGGTTATTTATTGATCCTGATAATTTCTTAGAAAACCCTTTTATTTGATTAAAGATTTATCTATTTTTGCCGATAATTGATAATGAATTAATATATTAAAGAGAATATATGGACAATAGTAAAATTGTAGGAGAGAAGATTAAAGCACTTCGTGAATCAAAAGAAATAAGTATTGAAGACTTGGCTGAACGTTCTGGTTTAGCGGTTGAGCAAATTGAACGTATTGAAAATAATATAGATATACCTTCTTTGGCGCCACTGATTAAAATCGCACGTGTGCTGGGAGTACGTTTAGGTACCTTCCTTGATGATATGACAGATGAAGGACCAGTGCTTTGTCGCAAGAAAGAGGCTTCTGATACCATTAGCTTCTCTAACAATGCTGTTCGTTCCCGCAAACATATGGAATACCATTCTCTTTCAAAATCGAAAGCAGATCGCCATATGGAACCTTTCATTATTGATGTTGCCGAAAGTTCGGATAATGAATTTATTCTTTCTTCTCACGAAGGTGAAGAATTTATTATGGTTATGGAAGGAACCATGGAAATTAACTATGGAAAGAACACTTATGTACTTGAGGAAGGAGATAGTATTTATTATGATTCTATTGTTCCTCACCATGTGCATGCTTTTGAAGGACAAGCTGCTAAAATATTAGCCGTAATCTATACTCCTATTTAATACATAATACACATCTATGCAGTTATTTGACAGAACCTTGGGGCAGTGGCTGGAGCACTGGGCTGAGGTAACTCCCGATAAGGAATACATTGTTTATTCCGACAGAAACTTACGCTTTACCTGGAAGCAATTTAATGATCGTGTTGATGAAATGGCAAAGGGTCTTCTTTCTATTGGCGTAACCAAAGGTTCGCATGTAGGAATCTGGGCGACTAATGTACCCGACTGGCTTACATATCTTTATGCCTGTGCCAAGATTGGTGCCATATATGTTACGGTTAATACCAATTATAAGCTGTCTGAGTTGGAATATCTTTGCAAAAATTCAGATATGCACACATTATGTATTACCAATGGTGACAGGGATAGCGACTTTGTGGATATGGTCTATAAAATGTTACCGGAACTGAAAACCTGTCAACGTGGACATCTGGAAAGCAAGCATTTTCCTGAAATGAAGAACGTGATTTACATCGGTCAGGAAAAGTTGCGTGGAATGTATAATTCACAGGAAATACTTCTTCTTGGACGTAATATGGACAACAACACTCTGGATGAAGCTGAAAAGCAGGTTAATTGTCATGATGTTGTTAATATGCAGTATACCTCCGGTACTACTGGTTTCCCAAAAGGGGTTATGCTTTCTCATCATAATATTGCAAATAATGGCTATCTAACTGGTGAGCACATGAAGTTTACGGCCGACGATAAGCTTTGTTGCTGTGTACCCCTGTTTCATTGTTTCGGGGTAGTACTTGCATCTATGAATGTGTTAACACATGGATGTACACAAGTAATGGTAGAGCGTTTTGATCCGTTGGTTGTACTTGCTTCTATTCATAAAGAAAGGTGTACAGCTGTTTACGGTGTGCCAACAATGTTTATTGCCGAACTCCATCACCCAATGTTCGATATGTTCGATCTTACTTCGCTTCGTACGGGTATTATGGCCGGATCACTCTGTCCTGTGGAATTAATGAAGCAAGTGCAGGAAAAAATGTATATGAAGGTTACCAGCGTTTACGGTCTTACAGAAACGTCGCCCGGTATGACTCAAACCCGAATAGACGATTCTTTTGAAGCCAGATGCAACACTGTGGGTTATGAATTCGAATTTACCGAAGTAAAAGTTCTCGATCCTGAAACAGGCGAGGAGTGTCCAGTTGGTGTTCAGGGTGAAATGTGCAACCGTGGTTATAATACAATGAAAGGGTATTATAAGAATCCAGAAGCAACTGCCGAGGTTATCGATAAAAATGGATTCCTTCATTCCGGAGATCTTGGAATAAAAGACGAGGATGGTAATTATCGTATTACAGGCCGTATTAAGGATATGATTATTCGTGGAGGAGAAAATATTTATCCTCGTGAAATAGAAGAGTTCTTATATAAACTTCCAGGAGTGAAAGATGTGCAGGTTGCCGGAGTACCATCTGAAAAGTATGGCGAAGAGGTAGGTGCATTTATTATTCTCCATGAAGGTGTTGATATGCAGACATCTGATGTACGTGAATATTGCAAGGATAAAATATCAAGATATAAGATACCTAAATATGTGTTCTTTATCAATGAATTCCCGATGACGGGAAGTGGTAAGATTCAGAAGTTTAAGCTGAAAGAAATGAGCTTAAAACTTTGTAAAGAACAAGGAATAGAAATTATCTAATAGTTAGAATATAGCTTTTTAGTCCCGGCCAATAACAGAAGTTTTTGGTCGGGACTTCTTTTTTCTTAGCCTTTGATATTCTCTTTTTTGCTAAAAGAGAATAAAAGAAAGTATAAAGAGGTGAGTATCATACTTAAAAAATCCGAATACCTTTGTTGCACTATTTAGAAAATCTTATCTTTGCCAAATTAATTTAATAAACTAATTATATTTTAGTATGTCTACAAAATTATTCTCTGAACTGCCTTATAAAGTGGCAGACATTACGCTTGCAGACTTTGGTCGCAAGGAACTCGATTTGGCAGAACAAGAAATGCCCGGGCTTATGGCTCTTCGCGAAAAGTATGGAGAATCTAAACCTCTGAAAGGTGCTCGTATTATGGGCTCACTTCACATGACTATCCAGACTGCAGTGTTAATTGAAACATTGGTTGCTTTGGGTGCTGATGTTCGCTGGTGCTCATGTAATATATATTCTACACAAGATCATGCAGCTGCTGCAATTGCTGCTGCCGGAGTTCCTGTTTTTGCATGGAAAGGTGAAACTTTGGAAGAATATTGGTGGTGTACACTTCAGGCTTTAACATTCCCAGGTCACCAGGGACCTACAGTGATTGTTGACGATGGTGGTGATGCTACCATGATGATTCATTGCGGATATGACGCAGAAAAAGATGCTTCTTTCCTTGATAACGAAGTTAGCGCTGAAGATGAAAAGCAATTATATGCTATTCTGAAGAATGTTTTAAAGGAAGATAATGGTATCTGGGGACGCATGGTACCTGAAATCCGTGGTGTTTCTGAAGAAACAACAACAGGTGTTCACCGTTTGTATCAAATGAAGGAAGAAGGAAAACTTCTTTTCCCTGCATTTAACGTAAACGACTCTGTTACTAAATCTAAGTTCGATAACCTATATGGCTGCCGCGAATCTTTGGCAGATGGTATCAAACGTGCTACAGATGTAATGATTGCCGGTAAGGTAGCTGTTGTTTGTGGTTACGGTGATGTTGGTAAGGGATGCTCTCATTCCATGCGTTCTTATGGCGCAAGAGTTATCGTTACTGAAATAGATCCTATCTGTGCGCTTCAGGCTGCAATGGAAGGTTTCGAAGTAATGACAATGGAAGATGCCGCTAGTCAGGGAAATATCTTTGTTACAACTACCGGTAATATTGATATTATCCGCATTGATCATATCGAAAAGATGAAAGATCAGGCTATCATCTGTAACATTGGTCACTTTGACAATGAAATACAGGTTGAGAATCTGAAGAACTATCCTGGTATCAAGTGCCGCAACATCAAACCACAAGTTGATCAATACTTCTTCCCTGACGGACACTCTATTCTTCTTCTTGCTGATGGTCGTTTGGTTAATCTAGGTTGTGCTACTGGTCACCCATCATTTGTAATGAGTAACTCATTTACAAATCAGACATTGGCTCAGATTGAACTGTTCCAGAAGAAATATGAGATTGATGTTTATCGTTTGCCAAAAGAATTGGACGAAGAAGTTGCTCGTCTTCACCTGGAAAAGATTGGTGTGAAATTAACCAAGCTTACTCCAGAGCAGGCTGCTTATATTGGAGTATCGGTTGATGGCCCTTATAAAGCAGATCACTACAGATATTAATTCATAAAATAAATTGTGAGTAGAAAGTTCAACTATTAAAGATTATGATGAAGAAATCATTGCCGGATATTATTGCGATAATAGCATTTGTTGTTATATCGGTTGCTTATTTCTTTCCTGCTATAACTGAGGGAAGAGTTCTTGCCCAACATGATTCTGTTGCAAGTATCGGACTGGGGCAGGAGTCGAAAGAATTCACCGAGAAAACGGGAGAGAAAACCAGGTGGACTAATGCAATATTTGGTGGCATGCCTACTTATCAAATCTCGCCAACTTATGATTCTACCAATGTAGTCAGAGGTGTCGAAAATGTTTATAAACTATTTTTGCCCGATTATGTTTATCTGGTATTTATCATGTTGCTTGGCTTCTATATCCTTATGCGGGCATTTAACTTTTCAGTCTATTTGTCCGTATTGGGAGCAATAGTCTGGGCTTTCTCTTCTTACTTCTTTATTATTATAGGTGCAGGTCACATTTGGAAATTTGTTACACTGGCCTATATCCCGCCAACAATAGCAGGAATTGTGCTGGCATACCGAAAGAAATACCTGATTGGTGGTGTGCTAACCGCTTTCTTTATTGCATTGCAGATTCTTTCTAACCACGTACAAATGACCTACTATTTTCTGTTCGTCATTCTGTTTATGGTTATTGCTTATTTTGTTGAGGCTTACAAAAATAAAGAGCTGCCACATTTCTTTAAAGCAAGTGGTGTATTGGTTATCGCTGCCTTAGTGGGTGTATCAGTAAATATCTCTAATCTGTATCATACATATAAGTATAGCAAAGATACCATGCGCGGTAAGTCCGAATTGGTGAAACAAAACTCAGCCAACCAGACTAACAGCGGATTGGAACGCGATTATATTGTTCAGTGGAGTTATGGTATAGGAGAAACATTCTCTTTGCTTGTTCCCGATGTTAAAGGGGGAGCTTCTGTTCCTTTGGCTAACAATGAATCTGCTATGAAGAAAGCAGATCCTACTTATGCTCAGCTTTACGCTCAGATAGGGCAATATTGGGGAGAACAACCCGGTACTTCTGGTCCTGTTTATGTAGGTGCATTCATATTGACACTCTTTATTCTTGGACTTTTCATTGTGAAAACTCCGGTTAAATGGGCTCTGCTTGCAGCAACGGTTTTATCAATTCTTCTATCCTGGGGAAGAAACTTCATGGGCTTTACCGATTTCTTCCTCGACTACATTCCAATGTATTCCAAGTTCAGGGCAGTATCTTCAATTCTTGTTATAGCAGAATTTACTATTCCATTACTGGCTATACTTGCATTAAAGGAGATTGTTGAAAAGCCGGAGATTCTGAAACAGAATCTGAAGCAATTCTATATCAGCTTAGGATTAACAGGAGGTGTTGCTTTACTGTTTGCCTTAGCTCCAACGCTCTTCTTCCCTTCTTATATTTCATCAGGGGAGATGCAAGCTTTGCAAAACGGTATCCCAGCAGAACAGTTATCGCCAATAATTGCAAACCTTACCCAGATTCGCCAAAGCATCTTCACGTCAGATGCATGGAGAAGCGTTATTATAATCTTGATTGGTGCTGCATTAATCCTAGCATACAATGCAGGTAAGCTAAAAGCAAACCTGATGGTTCTGGCTCTTACAGTTCTCTGTTTAGGAGATATGTGGAGTGTGAACAAGCGTTATTTGAAAGATTCTGATTTTGTTGAACCGGAACAGAGAATGGTTTCTGTTCAGAAAACTCAGACAGATGAGTATATTCTTCGTGATAAGAGTCTGGATTACCGCGTTCTTAACTTTGCAGTAAGCACTTTCAATGATAACAATACATCTTACTGGCATAAGAGTGTGGGTGGTTATCATCCGGCTAAGCTAAGACGTTATCAGGAGATGATTGACCATCATATTTCAAAAGAGATGGCATATCTACAACATCAGATTCCTGCAGTTCA
>Ga0183095_10528_pt2 | contig 40707 bp, 41 predicted proteins | sample BioMet4_FD_130346 | JGI IMG/M metagenome (GOLD analysis project Ga0183095, IMG submission 130346) | Microbial communities from bioreactor (seeded with sewage sludge) at LBNL, California, USA - Biofuel metagenome 4 (v2) (version 3) | ecosystem: Engineered > Bioreactor > Anaerobic > Unclassified ...
TGCGACGAAGACAAGCCCATCGGCGTGGCCGGCGTCATGGGCGGCGCTAACAGTGAAATTGAGGGCGACACCGCCATGGTGCTGTTTGAATCCGCCAACTTCGACGGCACTTCCATCCGCCGCACCGCCGCCGCACTGAATATGCGCACCGCGGCTTCCGCCCGTTATGAAAAAGGACTGGACCCCATGATGACCATGGATGCTGTCAACCGGGCCTGCGAGCTTGTGGAAATGCTGGGCTGCGGTGAAGTGGCGGACGGTGTCATCGACGTGATTTCCTGCGACACCAATCCTCTGACCATACCCTTCCATCCCGACCGCGTCAACTGGGTCCTGGGTACCGACATCGACGCCGCCACCCAGCGCAGCATTCTGGAGCGCCTGGGCTTCCGCTTCGACGGCGACACCATTATCGTTCCCTCCTGGCGCCGCGACGTGTCCCCTACCTTCTCAGACAACGATATGGCGGAAGAAGTGGCCCGGATCTACGGCTTTGACAAGATTCCCTCCACACTGATGGATACCGCCGCCACCACTGTGGGCGGCTATACCGAAATGCAGAAGGCGGAACGCACCGTGGGCGCCGTCTGCCGTGCCGGCGGCTACGATGAGATCATCACCTATTCCTTCTTCTCTCCCACTTGCTTCGACAAGATCCGCATCAGCGCCGATTCGCCCCTGCGGGATACGCTGAAGATCCTGAACCCGCTGGGTGAGGATACCTCCGTCATGCGGACCACCACGCTGCCCTCCATGCTGGAAACGCTGGCCCGGAATTATAACTACCGCAATAAAAACGTGCAGCTTTACGACATGGGGCGCATCTATCTCAAACACGCCGACGACTCTCTGGCCGACGAAAGAAAGCTCCTGACGCTGGGAGCCTACGGCGACAAGATGAATTTTTACGTCATCAAGGGCCTGATCGAGGCTGTTTTGAAAGAGCTGAAGGTCAAGGACGTTCACTTCGCGGCCGAAAAGACCAATCCCAGCTATCATCCCGGCCGCTGTGCCAAGATTTACTCCGGTGAACACCTGCTGGGCGTCATGGGGCAGGTGCATCCGCTGGTCGCCGCCAATTATGATATTGACTGCGAGGTGTACACGGCGGAGCTTGATTTTGCCGCCATGTACGACTGCGGCAAGCACGTCAGCGTTTATCAGCCGCTTCCCAAGTTCCCTGCGGTGACCCGCGACATCGCGCTGGTCTGCCGGAATCAGGTGACGGTGGGCGAGCTGGAAGACAGCATCCGCCGGGGCGCCAAAGGCCTTTTGAAGGACGTTTCTCTCTTCGACGTGTATCAGGGCGCCGGTATCCCCGCGGGTATGAAATCCGTAGCCTTCAGCCTGACGCTGCGCGCCGACGACCGCAGCATTACCAGCGAGGAAGCCGACGAGGATATTCAATCCATTTTGGCCACGCTGAAGGAGGAATTCGGTGCTGTTCTGCGGTGATTTTCTCCCTTGTCTTCTGATTTTCCACTTTACAGTCGGCAAAAAAAGGTCTATACTGAAGTACTGTGAATAGCATTGAAAGAGGTGATGTTCAAATGGATGATTTTACCCGGAAATTTAACGCTGCAGAAGATAAAGATGTGGAAATCCGCCATATCCTGACTGCTGTTTATGAGGCGCTGAAGGAAAAAGGATATAATCCCATTAATCAGATCGTTGGCTATATTCTGTCCGAAGATCCGACTTACATCACCAATCACAACCAGGCACGCACGCTGATCTGCAAGATCGACCGTGATGAACTGCTGCAGGTTTTGGTGAAGAATTATCTGGAGCTTTGATTAATAGCCGTAAAAAGGCTCTGTCCGTTAACGGACAGAGCCTTTTTTTGTTTTGCGCCCTGCGCCTCACTCGCCGGCGGAAGTCGGCTTTTTGATGACCAGCAGCGCCGCGATCAACAGCACGAACATCGCCGTACACCACACGGTTCCCTCAGGGCCAAAGCTCCCCCCGGAGAGCCAGTCCGTACCCATGACGGCTTGTCCCCTCCAGATGCGGTCGGTTCCCAGGTCGTTGCCGCTGACCGGCATTCCAAAGACCGTTCCCTGAAAGAAGTTCCATGTGATGTGGAAGCCAATAGCCGCGTACAGCGAACGGGTGCGGCTGGTGAGCAGAGCCAAAAGCAGACCCGCCAGAATGATGTTCACCATTGCCAGCTTGCTCAGGCCCGGATTTCGCAGGTGGATCAATCCGAAAACAAACGAAGGGATCAGCACGGCGGCTGTCGTGCCGATATGCCGCTCCAGTGTGAACTGAAGCACACCGCGGATAAAGACCTCCTCCAGCGCCGCCGCGCTGACAAGCATGAGCAGCACCAGCAGGAGCCATACGGTGGGCGCCGCTTTTTCCAGTTTGACGAATCCCATCGCCGCCTGTCCGCCAATCACGGTGCTGACAGCGACGGCACCCGCGGCAAGTCCGCGTGCCAAATACCGGGCTTCCCGTTTATGCAGCCCCGGCAGGCCCACGCGGCTAAACGAGTTGTCCTTGTTCATCCACCTGAAGGTCAGGAGAAGCGCCGCGATGGACAGCAAATTCATGACGGTGTCGGCTGCGTTGAAGAGGATCGCCCTGGCTGCATCGTTCATCCATAGCTGTGGGTGCGCGGCGGCGACCGCATTGAGAAGATCTCCGCCGATGATGATCTCCAGTATGGCCGGCACCGTATAATAGACGGCCGCGAAAAGAAAGATCTGGCAGGGCCATCGAAGCCCTCCTTCATCGGTCAGCAGACGTATCCATGTTTTCCGTTTCATCTTCTTGTTTCCCTTCCCTGTACCGATTCGGAACAGATCTATTATAAGCGTTCTGCCATCCGTGCATTTTTCGCCGGTCTGACGGCACAGCAGGCAGACTCCCCCCTGCCGTCAAAAGCCGGGCATTGGATGGTTTGCCACCAATACCCGGCTTTCTTCATTCAACAGATTTCAAGGACTCAGCCATATTGATGCGATTCAGGCGGAAATACATGAAGAAGTCCACCACCGCAGCAAAGAGCAGCGTCAGCGCGATGGCCAGCGCATAGCTGTGCCACAGGATCTTCACATCAAAGGAAATCATATCGATCCGAATATTACTCATCACATAACTGTGCAGCCAGATCCCCAGCGGGATCCCGACCCCCGCTCCCATAACCGTCAGCACCAGGTTCTCCCGGAACACATAGGATGCCGACTCCCACTGGCGAAAGCCCAGCACCTTGATGGTGGCAATCTCGCGGATGCGCTCATTGATATTGATGTTGGTCAGATTGTACAGCACGATAAAAGCCAGTGCGCCGGCACAAAACGTCACAAGTCCCACGATATACTTCATACTGCTCAGAGAACGGTCCACCAGATCCAGCGTGCTTTGCGTGAGATTAACCGACGTGACGAAGGAAGAGTTGCCCGCCGACGCCGCGGCAGCGTATACATCCGACGGGTCGCTGAAGTTCAGGTAGGCGGTGTTCACACCGCTGGAAAAGCCGGGTGTTTCCTCCAGCGTGTGCAGCGTCACATAGGCAAAATTGTAGATTACATTATGAAAAATGCCGCTGACAGTCAGCGTAATGGTCTGACGATCGGAATTCTGGAAGGTCACGGTGTCCCCTTCCGACACGCCCATGATCCGGGCAAGATTGTCGTTGATATAAACCTCCCCGTCGTCCGGGTAGGTCAGTGTGCGTCCGTTCAGGCCAAAGTGCATGAACGGCGTCATGTCGGAGGTATCCGTCCCCACCAGATGCACCGATTTCAGGCTTCCGTCCACCGCGGCATCCACCGTGCACATGGAGAGAAACGCGCAAGCATCCACCGTATCGCTGCAGTCGGACAGAAAAGCCGCCTTGTCCTCCGCCGTCATGTCGGATTTAAAGTTTACCTGCGCGTCATAGAGCGAGATCTCGTCGTACTGCGTGTCGGCAAGTCCTGTGATAGAGTCGTTGATGCCGAAACCTGTCAGCAGCAGCGCCGTGCAGCCGGCAATACCCACGATCATCATGAACATACGCTTTTTATAACGGAAAATGTTCCGGGCCGATACCTTGCCGAGAAAATGAAACCGTTTCCACAAAAACGGGATGTGTTCGAGCAAAATACGCTTGCCGGCCTTGGGCGCCTTGGGACGGATCAGCTCCGCGGGCACCTCCGAAAGTTCACTGCGGCAGGTCAGCCATGTGACCAGCAGCGAACAGCACAGAAATGCCAGGCATACGATCGCCGACAGGGTCATGTCAAACACCAGACGGATATCCGTGAAGCCGTACATGATATTATAGCCCTTCCAGATCATCTTGGGAAAGACCGCCGACCCGATCAGAACGCCCAAAATGCTGCCAATACCTGAGGCAAGTCCGGTGTAAAGTAAATACCCTTTCATGATTTCCCAAGGTCTGTAACCCAGCGATTTCAGTGTCCCGATCTGCGTGCGCTGTTCATCCACCATGCGGTTCATGGTAGTCAGGCACACCAGCGCCGCCACCAGAAAGAAGAAAATGGGAAACACCCTGGCCACGCCGTCCACAATACCGGAATCGCTCTTGAAACTGGCATAGCCTGTATTGGTATAGCGATCCAGCAGATAGACCGTGGGCTTTTCGATATCGTCCACCTTTTGCTGCGCATCCGTAAGTTCCTGAAGCGCGTCGTCCAGCTTCTGCCGGGCCTCCGAAAGCTGCTGTTCGGCTTCTGCGCTGGCGGTTTCATAGTCCCTGCGGGCCTGGGCCAGCTGTGCCATACCGTCGCTGTAGGACGCCTCGCCCGCCTGCAGCGTCTGCCGGTTCGCGTCAATCTCCGCCTGCCCCTGCTGCAGTGCTGCGGCAGCGCTCTTCAGCTGTGCAATTCCCTCATCATAGGCACGCTGACCGTTCTCCAGCTGCGCTTTTGTGGCATCCAGCTGCGCCTTCTGCTGCGCCATGGCCGTTTCGCCATAGAGCTTCACCGCCTGCTCATAGGCACTCAGCCCCGCCTGATACTGCGCCCAGCCGTCGTCCAGCTGCGCTTTGGCCGCATCCAGCTGCGCCTGCTGCTGCCCGGCCGCCGCTTCATACTGAGCACGGGAGGCATCCAACTCGGACTGGGCCTGCTCCACAGCCGCCCAGCCGTCATCCAACTGCGCGCGGGTGTCAGCCAGCGTCGCCTCGCCCGACCGGAGCTGCGACAAGGCGTCTGCCAGCTGCCGGTGCGCCGATGCTGACTGCTCTTCATATGTTGCCTGTCCCGCCTCGTAATCCTCTTTGCCGCTGTCTACCTTTTCCTGGGCCGTATTTCGGATATCCTCGTAGCGCAGCGCTGCGCGTTCATTTAAAGCGTCGGAAAATCCGTCGCGAACACTGTCCACGGCATCGTCATAGGCGTCTGTATACACGTTTCCCGTCTGGGACAGACGTACATAGATGTCGGTATCATAAGAGGTGGAAAAGGCGCTGCGGGGCAGATAGACGAAAGCCCGGACGCTGCCGCTGCCGAGCGTCGTGGTGCCGCGGGTAAAATTGATATACAGAGGGCTGTTTACCAAGCCCACCACCGTAAAAGTGCGGCCTTCAAAAAGGTCCAGGCGGTCCTGATCGTTTCTGTCCGACAGCGTAATGGTTTTGCCGATGACGTCGTTTCCGAAATTGAAGGCGTCCAGCACGCACTCCCCGTCGGCCTCCGGCAGGCGTCCGGCACGCACCACCAGCGTATCGATCTTCTCTGGAACGGAATGCGTCATCAGTACGCTTTCCATATTGTCCGGCATCTCAAAAAGCGCGTCCTTTTCCACAGCGCCCTCCGCTGCCTCCACACCCGGCAGCGACGCAAAGAAGGAAACGTCGTCTTCCGTCAGCCCCAGCGTGGAAATCATGCGGAAATCAAAGAAACGGCTCTCCGCATTGTAGTCGTCCAGCGTCCTGAGCATGGCCTTTCGCGTTACCTTCAGGCCCGCCAGAAAGCCGGCGCCCAACATCACAATACATAAAATGGCCAGAAAACGGCCCAGACTGCTCCGAATTTCCCTATATGTGATTTTCCGCAGCGCTCGTTTCATCCGTTTCTTCCTTTACCATTCAATTTCCGATACGGGGCGTGGATGCTCGTTGACCGTCATGCGCCCCACCGTGCCGTTTTTAATGGTGACCACCCGGTCGGCCATGGCGGTGAGGGCGCTGTTGTGGGTAATGATGATGACTGTCACACCGTTGAGCCTTGCGCTGTTCTGCAGCAGTGTAAGGATCTGCTTGCCGGTCTGATCGTCCAGAGCACCGGTGGGCTCGTCGCAGAGCAGCAGCTTGGGCCGTTTGGCAAGTGCCCGGGCAATGGCCACGCGCTGCTGTTCGCCGCCTGAGAGCTGAGAGGGAAAATTGGCCAGCCGGTCCGGCAGTCCCACCTGCGTCAGAATCTCTTTGGCATCCAGCGGCGTCCGGGAAATCTGATTGGCCAGTTCCACGTTTTCCAGCGCGGTCAGATTTTGCACCAGATTGTAAAACTGGAATACAAAACCCACGTCATACCGGCGATAATTGGTCAGCTGGCGCCTGTTCAGCGCGGAGATCTCTTGCCCGTCCATGCGGATCGTGCCGTCAGTCAGCGTGTCCATGCCGCCCAGGATGTTCAGCAGTGTGGTCTTTCCAGCGCCGGAAGGTCCCACGATCACGCAGACCTCCCCCTTCTCCACGGCGAAGGTAACGTCGTGCAGGGCTTCGATCTTTACCTCGCCGGTGGTATATACTTTTCTGACCTTTTCAAATTCAATAAAGCTCACGGCAATCCTCCGTCCTTCCCGGTGCAGTGTTTTCCTCATTTTATGGTATAGCGGCCATAAAAGCAACCTATTTTCTGCAGTACAGAAAAAAGTTTCTTTTTTCGACCTTCCGGGCTGTTCGCACAGCCGATTTTCCGCTTTGCACAGTAAAACCGCCCCGGCGACTGTCCGATGATCGCCGGGGCGGCTTCTTTGTTTTTATCTGTCAATCCTCCGTCTGCCATGTAAAGCCCGTGCCGGTCCTGACATAACCCGGCACCTGCTGCGAAATAACGGCCAGGGCATTCGGACCGGTGCAATGGCAGACGCCCACACAGTCAATGCCGCTCTCGGCAAAAAAGGCGGCTGTTTTGCCGATGCGCTCTTCGTTGGGGGGCACCAGATGCGTCCCTCCGAAAACAGCGATAATGCGTTCGCCGGAAAACCGCTGCTGTACAGTGCGCAGAATATTAATAATGCCGTTGTGCGCGCAGCCGGTCAGCACCACCAGACCCCGAGCCGTTTTGATCACACATACCTGCTCATCACGGAAGGTATCCCGCACCATACTGCCGTCCGGCATCTCCATCACGGAGGCGGGATGCACGATTTCCATGCCGGTATCAATGGGGAAATTCCCCACCAGATACACGCCGTCGCCCAGAGAAAATACATCGCCCGGCAACAGGCGGAACCCTGTGATGCCCTGCTGGGCCAGAAACGCGACGTCCATCGGCGGGCCTACCAGTTCCAGCGTATCGGCATGTGTCGGCTGCTCGATGGGATCGGCGCTGTGATCCCACCACTTGCGGCGGAAAAAGCCCGTATGCGCATAGACCGGGCAGACAGGATGGCGTTCACAGGCAAGACGCACAAAACCGCCGCAGTGATCCCGGTGATTATGGCTGAACGCGATGGCCGTGAGCGTGTCCAGGTCGATCCCCAGCGTTCCGGCATTGTCCATGCAGGCACCATACAGCCCGGCATCAAACAGAAGCCTTGTGTCCCCCTTTTCCAGATAGACCGACAGGCCGTATTCCGCTGTCAGATTGGGGAACAGCGTGTGATTTTCAGAAAGAACCGTTAATTTCATGATGCCATCTCCTCGCTTTTTATTCCAGTATACTCGCTTTCTTCTTTCATTTCCACCCATCGCCGCTTAAAAAACGGCGGGAACACAGAAGAATCTGTGTTCCCGCCGAATGACGCGTATGGGAAATTACTTCACGTTGACCGTGCGCTGGAAGGTATCAATCCAGCCGGCCTTGGCAGAAGCGATATAGCTCTCATCAAACTCCTTCAACGCTTTGACAGCGGTTTCACCGAAAGCGAGGTAAGTCTTGAGCTCGTCGGCCATGGTGGCATTCTTGCTGACAGGTGCCTCATTCAGCACGCCCGCGATCTTGCTCTGCGTGTCGTTGGAGATCATATACTCGACGAACAGCTGGGCAAGCTCAGGGTTCTTGCAGTTCTTTACCACGTTGACGGTGGCGGGCGCCGCAAAGGAGCCTTCGGAGGCATCCACCCATGCCATGTTCAGACCGCTCTTGGTGAGGCCGGGCATATTGATGTCCATAAAGACGGCGATGTTGTCTTCACCGGTGGTCAGGGCGTTGACGACGTCGGAAGAAGTGGTGTACCAGAGGTTGATGTTGTTCTTCTTGGTCTGCATCAGCGTCATGGCGGCGGATACGTCGGTCTGGCTGCCGCCCATGGCCTCCGCCATGGCTACCAGCATATAGGGGCCGGCGGTGGACGTCATGTCGGGCAGGGCGACCATGCCGGCATACTTGTCGTCAAACAGATCCTGATAGGACGTGGGCGCAGGCAGACCGGCCTTCTTCAGCGCATCCACATTGTACATAATGCCGTAGCGGCAGACAGAATAGCAGGGGCCATAACCGTCGCTGTTGACGGCGAAGCTGTACAGATTGTTCAGGTCGGTCACAACGGAGGTATCGACTTTTTCAAAGAGGCCGGCCTGGTTGCCGGTTTCGGCAAAGCTCTTGGTCAGGAGAGCCACGTCCGCGGTGGGATCAGCTTTTTCAGCCATCAGCTTGTTCAGGCGGTCGCCGTTGCCGCTGGTGGGATCCACCACGATGGTGCAGTTGTACTCCTTCTCGAAGTCCGCGCAAAGAGTCTTAAGACCGGCTTCTGCCCAGCCCCAGGTGGCGACGACCAGTTCAGCTCCCTTGAAATCCTTGGTTCCGCTTGTGCTGCTGTTGGAAGCAGTGGTCGCGGTGCCGGCTGCGGATTTGCCGCAGGCCGTCAGGCCCAGCAGCATGGCAGAGGCCAGAGCCAGAGCCATCAGACGTTTTTTCATCATGTCAGTTTTCCTCCACATCTTTTTTATATATACAGATCCGTTCGCAGGGAAGCTGCACCAACACATGTCTTCCGTGCTCCGACTCCATATATTCGCTGATTGCCGCGTACACCGTTTCGTCAAAGCAGCCCGTGATTTCCAGACGGGTATTGTGCCCTTTGTAGGTCACGCTCTGTACATCACCGGACACGGTGTTCTCGCCTTCCGCTTCCGCCAGGCGGATATTTTCCGAGCGGACAGTCAGGGTGCAGGGCGTGCCGTCCATAAGGCCCTGTGCTGCCGTTTCTGTCACATACAGGGTATGGCCGCTGCACAAAACAGGACGTTTTCCGTCCTTTGGTGCGCCCAGCGTGCCATGGATAAACGTGGAAAAGCCCATAAAATCCGCCACAAACGGGCTGATGGGATGATCGAAAATCTCCTGCGGCGACCCCATCTGCAAAATTTTGCCCGCGTGCATCACGACCACACGGTCGGCCAGGGAAACGGCCTCTTCATGGTCGTGGGTCACGATGATAGTGGTGATCCCCAGTTCCTTCTGAATACGCTTGATCTCCACCTGCATCTCGATGCGCAGCTTGGCGTCCAGATTGGACAGAGGTTCATCCAGCAGCAGGATGGACGGCCGCGTGACCAGCGCCCTGGCCAGCGCCACACGCTGCTGCTGGCCGCCGGAAAGTTCCCGGGGATAGCGCCCGTCAAACCCGGTCAGCTTCACAAGGGACAAGATGTCCTCCACCCGTTTCCGGATCTCCGCCTTGGGCAATTTTTGCAGCTTCAGGCCGAAGGCTACGTTTTCAAACACGGTCATATGGGGAAACAGGGCATAATTCTGAAAGAAGATACCAATGTTTCTCTTGTAGGGCGGAATTTTGGCCACATTCTTCCCATCTACCAGAATAGCGCCGGCCGTCGGTTCCGTAAATCCGGCAATCATCCGCAGCGTTGTTGTCTTGCCGCAGCCGCTGCCGCCCAGCAGCGCGATCATCTCGCCCTCTGCCACCGTCATGTTCATGCTGTCCACGGCGGTAAAATCTCCAAATTTTTTGGTCAGGTCTTTTATTTCCAATGTTGCCATGTCGGTTCGCCTTTCTGTCTTATTTGACAAACATATCAAGCCCGATCAGCTTTTCCATCAAAACGATGAGGATCAGGGAGGCCAGAATCAGGAGCGTGGAGATGGCCGCCAGCGTGGGATCGAAGGTCAGCTCCATGTAGTTCATGATCCGGATGGGCAGCGTGATGAACCTGGGCGTGGACAGGAGGCTGCTCAGCGCCACCTCGTCGAAGGAATACAGGAACGCCAGCAGGCCGCCGGCCAGAATACCGGGTTTCGCCAGCGGGATGGTGATCTTAAAGAACACCTGCACCGGATTGGCACCCAGCGATGTGGCCGCATCCTCCAGCGTCCAGTTGAACACATGCAGCACCGACACCGTATTGCGCACGATATACGGCAGAATGATGATGAAATGGCCGATGAAGATACGCAGCATGCCGGGAATGCCGCCGATCTGACTGTAAATCTGCAGCAGAACAAAGGCAAACGCCACGCTTGGCACATACATGGGCGAGGTAAAATAATTCAGCAGGACGTTTTTTCCCTTGAAGTTATACCGGCAGATGGACAGTGCCGCCATAACGCCCAGGAAAATATCCAGTGCGGTCGCCAGCAGTCCCACCTTCAGACTCTTCACAAGACCGTCCATGAAATGCGTGGAGGACTGGAAGATGTTGGCGTACCATTTCAGAGAAAAGCCCTGCGGCGGAAAAGTGATCAGCGCCGTGGGCGTAAAGGAGGCGATCACAATCACCACCAGCGGCGCCAGTAAAAACAGCATCACCAGAATGGCGATGAGCCGGCAGAACCAGTTGGTCCGTTTTTCACCCATTCTTGCCGCCTCCCATCCGTTTCATATAATTGGACGTGGTCAGCACAACGATGACCTGCACCGCCAGAATGGCGGCCAGCAGGATGTAACTGATGGCCGAAGCCGCACCCCAGTTGAAGTTGACGTTGATCTCCTGCACCACCATGGTGGCCATCATGCGGAACTTGGAACCGCCCAGCAGCTTCGGCGTAACGTAGGAGGTCATGCTCATGGTGAACACCAGCACGCAGCCGGAAATAATGCCCGGCATGCTCAGGGGAAACACCACCTTGCTGAAGGTCTTGGCCGGATTGGCTCCCAGACTGTAGGCCGCGTACTCCACATTGGGATCAATGCTCTGCAGCACGCCCACCAGCGAGAGGATCATGTAAGGGATCAGCAGATGGATCATGCCGATGATTACCGCAGTTTCCGTATTCAGGATCTTCAGTGGCTGGGAAATGAGGCCCAGCGCCTGCAAAAGCTGATTCAGCAGACCGTTGGTGCCGAGGATGACCATCCAGCCGTAGGAACGAACCACTGCGCTGACGAGGAATGGGAAAAGAATGACGATCATCATCACATTCTTCAGCCGGGATTGCGTGCGGGCCATAAAATAGGCGGCGGGATATCCCAGCAGGAGCGACACCACCGTGGAAACCAGGGAAACGCGTACTGTCGTCCAGAGAATATCAAGATAAAAGGGATCGGTAAAGAATTTCCGGAAATCGGAAAAGCCGTCGGCCATCAATGTTTTGATCAAGATGTAGACCATAGGGACAATGAAAAAGATCAGCAGCGCCAGCGCCGCCGGCAGTGCCAGCAAAAACGCCTGCTTCTTACGTTTCATCTACGCATTCTCCTTTACTCGCTCGATCAGGGGTAAAAACCGCTTGTGCGTCACGTCCAGCAGCCCCAGATCCGTGCATTTGATCTCCGGGGACACGGCCAGCGGCATGATCGTAAAAAACGCCATCAGATCCGCATGGCAAAAGCCCATGGCGCGGCACGCGTCCAGAAAGGCGTCCAGTTTCGAGAGCAGGACCTGCGGCTCTTCCTCGCACAGCAGGCCTGCCAGCGGCAGCGGAATCAGCGCTTTTACACACCCGCCGCTCACCGCACAAAGACCGCCCTCTGCCTCACGCACCGTATTGGCCGCCAGCACCATATCACTGTCATTGCCGCCGAACACCGTCAGATTATGGGAATCATGGCCGTAGGTCAGCGCCGCGGCGCCGGTGACATGCTCCATGCCGTCGATCAGGGCAAGGCCGCGCTGCGGTCGGCCGTAGCGGTTGAAAACCGCCATTTTGAGGTACGGCGCGGTGTCCGCCACCGCTCTTCCGAATTCTGCAGGGCGCAGCGGCAGCTCCCGCTGCACACGCTTGGTATGTACGCCGATCCCGTCCTGATGGATCATGTTCACCACCGCGGTTCCGCCCTGAAACAGCTCCGACACCGGACACGATACAAGAAATTCTTCCGAAGCCACCGGCCGCATATTGACCGAGTGCTGCAGGGCTTCCGACGGCGGCAGAGGCGGCAGCTCCGTCAGAAAGATGCCGTTTTCGTAAACCTTCCGGCCGCCGCAGATCACAAGCGTCGGCCGCGGATGGCACAGATCCTCCACCAGCTGCAGGTCGGCCGCCATGCCGGGCGCGATGCCGCCCACATCGTAAAGACGCAGCCGTTCCGCCGGATTGACAGTCGCATACCGGATCGCCCGCAAGGGGGAAAGGCCCAGCGACACCGCTTTTGCCACCACCGCGTTGAGATGGCCTTCGTGCATAAGACGCGGCAGAGGCACATCGTCCGTCACAAGGCAGATCCGATTCTGAAGAGGCGCATCGTTCATGACCTTAGCCATTTCCTCACTGAGCATACAGGACTGGATCTCCACTGTGAACCCCAGTGCCAGCTCTTCATTCAGTTTTTCCGCACTGTACACGGTGTGGTCGCTGTCAATGCCTGCGGCGCGGAACGCCTGCAGTCGCCGGCCTGTGAGAACGGAGGCGTGTCCGTCCAGCAAGAAACCGCGGCGAGCCGCCGTTTCCACCACGGACAAAATGCGCTCCTCCCCTGCCGCCACGCCGTTGAAATCCATGACCTCGCCCAGTCCGGCGATGCCCGGCAGCGCCAGCAGCTGTTCCATCTCCCCGGCATCCACCGCGTATCCGGAATCCTCGAACCCCGGCGCGGAAGGCACCGTGGACGGCGCCATCACCAGTACCCGCAGCGGCAGGCCCCTGGCGGCTCTCATCAGCGCCTCAACGCCCTCCCGACCCAGCACATTGGCGATCTCATGGGGATCGGCCGCCACCGTGGTCGTGCCGCAGGGTAAAACGGCGGATGCAAAATGGGATGGCGTCAGCATACTGCTCTCCAAATGCATATGCGCATCCACGAAGCCGGGCAGCGCATAGCGGCCGCCCCCCTCTATCGTTTCCCGCGCCCGGCAGGAAAAATCCATCTCGCCCGCATACACAATGCGTCCATCCACAATTCCGATGCTGCCGTCGCTGACGGTATCGGTATATACATTCACAATCCGCACATGACGGATCAGGAGGTCAAAGGGCCGTTCTCCCATCACAGCCTTTATCCCATCTGAGAGCATCTCTCTTCCTCCCTTTTTCGCATGGGTGCCATTAAAATTGCTAATATCTACAATTTCACCAAATTATTATATAATATATTATAACTTTTGACGAAAAAGCTGTCAACACATGCTTGCCAAAAACAATTTATTTGTGTAATATGTTCATGAATGAAAGATACAGTTGCTGCGATTGGCATAAATCGCCCATGAAGTAAAGGAAGAAATATGACAAAAGAAGAATTTAAGCAGAATTGCGTTCAACGCATCGACGACCACAAGGCCGACATCATCGCCATTGGGGATGAGATCTTCGCACATCCCGAACTTGGTTTTAAGGAAGAACGTACCGCCGCGCTGGTCCGCCAGACGCTGGACGGGCTGGGGATTCCCCATCAGGATCAGCTGGCGCTCACCGGCGTCAGGGGAAATCTGAAGGGCCGCCGTTCCGACGTGCGCGTCATGGTCATGGGTGAGCTGGACGCCGTTATCTGTCCGCTTCACCCGCAGGCCGATCTTCGGACCGGTGCCGCCCACTCCTGCGGGCACAACTCGCAGATCGCCTCCATGCTGGGAGCTGCGATCGGTCTGGCACCGCTGGTTTCCGAACTGGACGGCGATGTGGCCTTTGTGGCCGTGCCTGCCGAAGAATATGTGGAGCTGGAGTACCGGGAGCGACTGAAGGAAGACGGCAAAATCCGCTTTTTCGGCGGAAAGCAGGAGTATATCCGCCTCGGCGTGCTGGACGACATCGACATGGGGATGATGATCCACTCTCACGCCGGCGTGGCGGACCGCCACTTTCTCATTGGCTGCGACAGCTCCGGCTTCATTGGAAAGCTGGTGCGCTTCACCGGCCGGGAAGCACACGCAGGGGCGCGGCCCTTTGACGGCATCAACGCTCTCAACGCCGCTGCGCTGTCCCTGATGGCCATCAACTCTCAGCGGGAAACCTTCCGGGAAAAGGACCGCATCCGCATCCATCCCATTATCACCAAAGGCGGGGACCTCGTCAACATCGTTCCGGCCGACGTGCGGATGGAAACGTATGTACGCGGCACCAATCTGGAAGCCATTCTGGCCGCATCTGAGAAGGTGAACCGCTCTTTGAAGGGCAGCGCCTATGCCATTGGCGCGGAGGTGGATATCCAAGAACTGCCCGGTTATTTGCCGCTGATCCAGAACGAAGGCATGTCGGATCTCTTCGCCGCCAATGCCGAAACGCTTTTAGGCGCGGGCAGCAATATTTACGGGCAGGAGCTGATGGGCGCCACCGATGCCGGCGACATCAGCTCCCTGATGCCGTTCATTCATCTGTCCACCGGCGGTTACATCGGCAATGCCCACAGCAAAGAATTCACCATTTGCGACAAGGAAATGGCGTATGTGATGCCCGCGAAAGCCATGGCCATGACCGTCATCGACCTGCTGTGGGACGGTGCTGCGCAGGCAAAGCGCATCAAAGCGGGCTATACGCCCAAATTCAGCCGTGAATCCTACCTGCAGTTCTGGGACCGGTTCAGCGCCGGAACGGCAGAGCGGGACAGTTTTTAAGGAGGCACAGGATGTTTTTACCGAAAGTACAGGAGATGGAGCCGCAGATCATTGCCTGGCGGCGCCATATGCATGCCGACCCGGAGCTTTCGTTTCAGGAATTCCGCACCACCGCCTTTCTGACGGAAGAGCTGCGGAAAATACCGGGACTGAAGCTGTCCTTCCCCACCAAAACCGGCGTGGTCGCCGTTTTAAAGGGTGCGCGGCCGGGGCGCACCATCGCCCTGCGGGCCGACATCGATGCCCTGCCCATCACGGAGGAAACACAGCTTCCCTACGTTTCCCGCAATCCCGGCGTCATGCACGCCTGCGGTCATGACGGTCACGCCGCCATGCAGCTGGCCGCCGCGGCGCTGCTGGCGCCCATGAAGGACCAACTCTGCGGGGAGGTTCGCTTTCTCTTTCAGCACGCGGAGGAGCTTCCTCCCGGAGGCGCCGCTGAAATGGCCGCGGCCGGTGTGATGGACGGCGTTTCAGAGGTCTACGGTATGCACCTGAGTTCCTCCTTCCCCACCGGTACCTTCGGCGTTCGCTCCGGCGCGCTTACCAGCGCCACGGATCGCTTTGACATCAAAGTCATCGGAAAGGGCGGTCATTCCGCCTTCCCCGAAACCTGCGTGGACCCCATCATTGCGGCCGCGCAGGTCGTTACGGCGCTGCAAACCGTCGTTTCGCGGAAGATCAGGGCCGTGGAACCGGCTGTGGTTTCCGTGTGCATGATGCATGCGGGTCAGGCGTACAACATCATCCCCGGCGAGGTCACTCTGACCGGCTCCACCCGCACCTTTGACCGCGAAACCCGGAAAACGCTGCCGCATATGCTTGAACAGCTGGCGCGCGGCACCTGCGAAGCAAACGGCGCTGGCTGTGAATTTCATTTTACGCCGGGCTACGCTTCCGTTATCAATGACAAGGCCCTCACGCAAGCGGGCCAGCAGGTGATTCGGGACGCTTTCGGCGACGATGCGATACTGGAGATCGATCCGCTGATGCCGGGTGAGGATTTTTCCGCTCTGCTGGACTTCTGCCCCGGCTTTTTTGTGGAACTGGGTGCGCGGAATGCGGAAACCGGCTGCACAGTCCCCCACCACAACAGCCGTTATCTGATGGATGAGGGCGCGCTCATCTACGGAACCGAGTATCTCTACCGGCTCGTCTGCAGCCGCCTGTCCCCGTCATCATTCTGATACGCCATGAAAAGACCGGATCGGTGCAAACCGTCCGGCCTTTTTTCTGCGTTTTCGCTTTGTTTTTCTGTTGCTCCGCGCCCATGGCTTTGTTGGCGCGGTCAGCTGCTGTTTGACGGTGTCATAGTCCGCGAAGGGCTTTTTGGCCGCCTCGATGTCCCGGCCGTTTTCCTCCATGACGGCGTCGATGACCTCCTTGGAGAGCGGCTGATCACCGATTTTCAGATTCTGCAAAAATTCACGTTTCATGGCGGTTCCTTTCTCCGCTATGCTTTGCTGACGGGGGTTGCGTCCCCTGCGGCCGCACGTTTTACGCCATGCCGGGCAAAAATGGTATGAAAAAGCCGCCCATCAGGCGGCCAAGTCAACTATTTGTTCTTTTTCTTCTTGCATCCCATATTTTATCACCTTCTTTTGGGCATAAGAAAACCACCCGCCGTGATGGAAGGTGGCTATGACACGCTATTTATTACATTCCGGGGATGAACTCCACAACGCCTTTTGCCGCGTTATAAATCTTCTGCATGATGGAATTTTCCTGCAAATATTCAAGGCCCTTCAATGTAATGCGAACATTTCGAATGTCAACATACGTTTCTCCGAGCACATCCCGCTTTACCGAGGCTCCCTTTATGTACCCCACATCAGCCATCATCTCTATGTACCGAGACCAGCGCTCTTTTGAAACGCCAAGCGCATCTGCACCAATCTGGGAAACATCAAACTCCGGCAAGTCCATTGCTTTTTCCAGCGAAGCGAGAATCTTATAAACTGCCTTAAAGTTGTCCACAGTTATATCACCTCAATCTTTTCTATTTCGCTGGATCTAATCTGCGTACTACCAACATCAAGACACGGTTCGTCAATTCCATATTCTTCCTTGCACACGACAGCACAGTACGCCCAGCATTGGCCGGTAAACTCTTGCCCGTCAGTACATGTAACCTTAACCTCACGCTGAGTATCCATGAAGTCGTAGAGTTCTTTTTCAGTATATTTCATTTTGAACCTTTCATCCCCTTCTTGCTGGGATAGTCAGGAACGATATGCGCTCCCTTTTTCCCGTAGTGTATTTTGAATGTTGTTGTTGGTGCTTCAGCTCCTGTGATGTTGTTCACGGCAACGCCTATTTCTTCCGGGTGAATTGTTATCCACTCTTCACCAGTCCACGTCCCTCTTCCATCTCTATGCAATATTCCGATTCCATGATACTGGTTAACAAGTTCCTGCGCTTCGTCCTGAGTAATACTCAATCGGCTTGGGCCATGCTGCCCGATCTTTCCGAGTTTCTTTACATATTGATCATACTCCAAAGTGCCAACAATATGTTTTCTCTGCTGCCCCGGCAGTATATTGAGTGGAATTGTTCCTGACTGAATTTCAGCGCGCAATGGAAGGTCGCGCATATAGGCATCTATATTCTGATCTTCGCTTCCAATATCGTACATCGAATTTGCCTTTATTGCAACACTTTTGTATCCGGAAATCGCTCCAGTTTCCTGCTTCGGCCCGAACCCGGACACCTCCAAGCGCTCCGTCTGTGTCCGCAGGCCGGCCGCTTTAGAAAACCGTGCATACTCATCGTTGAGCCGCACAAGGCGTATCTGGTCGGTTTGCAGACTATCGCTGCCTGTGGCCTCGTCCACCAGTATCCGCCGGCGCTGGGCGCGGATGGTGCGTTCCACACGGCGCTGCATCTGCGTGGCTTCGTAGCCGGTGTAATGCTTTCCCTGATAGTCTATGCCGGCAGCATTTTCCTGCCGAAACCGCTCCAACTCCTCCGCCGTGTACTGAGGGCTGCTGACGCCCAGGATGATGGGAAAGGCGGCATGGCCGCGGCTGATGCGGCCGGACCGTACCCAAAGTGTTCAAAGTTTTTTAACACCTTGCGGAATTGACAGAGTGGTAATAGTGTGTTACAATTTGGTTACAAAAAATGAAAAGGAGCTTGCATTGATGGCTGATGAAAATAAGGTGGAAGGCCTTGTCTATAAAGGACACCCTCTGCGCCGGATAGACAATCTGGTTTACTACGGCAGCATGGCGGATAAGTATATTGTCATGCTTCAGATTCTGGAGTCCAAAAAGGAAAAAGATATGGATGTGGCGACCCGTGTTTCTGTTCAGCTGCAGCTGACCGATCCGGATCTCAAATCACGGGACCGTGTGCTGAAGCGGGCTGAAAAAGACAGTCTTTACGCAGCAATGGATGTGGGTGCTGTTTGGTTGGAGCGTGCGCTTTCCGGCAAATGATCCTGCCTCTTCTTAGATGAAAGGAGCCTCGTTCGATGAAGCATACCTGTCACAAGCTTCTGGCCGCTCTGGCGGCTGCAGCTGTTATGATCTCCGCATGCGTCATACCTGCATTTGCAGAGGACACCGAAACGGATTCTGTTTCCTCCGCACCTCATGTAACGGGCATCGCCCGCGTCACCAGCGAAACGCTTCGCGTGCGCAGCACCGCCGATCTCTCCGGTTCTGTTCTGGGGCAGGTTTCCCGCGGTGCCGTGATCGCTGTTCTGGGGCAGTCAAAAGAATGGCACCACATCTCCTACAACGGAATGACCGGCTATGTCTACGGAGATTTCATTTCTTACAGTGAAGCCGCACAGGGGCTTACCTCTGCGGCCGGGAAGATCACGGCCGCAGATACCGCGCTGAGAACCGCGCCTTCCACTCTGGCCGCCCCCATTGCCACCGTGGGTCCGGGCACTGCTCTTTATGTGACAGGATTTCAAAGCGGCTGGTATCAAATCGCTTACGCGGGCTACATCGGCTATGTTTCCACCGATTATCTGGCACTGACGGATGTTTCCGCCGCACAGAGCGTGACATACGGCATCGTCAATGATTCCGAGGTGCGGCTCCGTACCGGTGCCGGCACTGACGCCGATATGGTCACCTTCCTCGACAAAAACAGCATCGTATCCGTGACGGAAACACTGGACGGCTGGTATCGCGTCACCTCTGGCGCCGACTCCGGCTATGTTTCCTCTGATTTTCTCTCTCTTCTTCCCGCTGCGCCTACGCCCAGTTCCACCTCTGCGATGGCAATCGGGCGCGTGCTGGACCCTGAAGTTCTGCTGCGCAGCGCGCCTGCCGCAGATGCCGATTCTCTGGCTGTTCCGGGCGCCGGTGCGCTGGTTTCCATTCTGCAGCTGCAGGACGGCTGGTATCTGGTAAACTCTGAAGGTCAGGAAGGCTACATTTCCGCCCATTATCTCTCGGCACAGACGGCTGTCTACGGGCTGTCCACTTACGGAAAACTGACAGACGATGCCGTGCTGCGCACGGAACCCGGCACCACCGGTGAGGCTGCAGCGCAGATCAGCAGCGGCAGCTATGTGGATGTCAGCGGCTTCGTGGGCGGCTGGTATCTCGTTACCTATGACGGGCAGACCGGATATGTTTCCGGCGATTGCCTGTATATGACAAGCGTGAAGGAAGTTCCCGCAGCACCGGCGGCACCGGCGGCCGATACTTCCTCCGCTTCCTCTGCCTCCTCCGGATCTGCTGCCGCTTCGGCTCCGTCCTCTTCGCTGCCCAGCGGCGCTTCCGCCGGTTCCGGAAGTTATTCCGACATTGTATCGGTTGCCCAGTCGTTCCTCGGTGTGTCTTACGTCTATGGCGGGGCTTCCCCCAGCGGTTTCGACTGCTCCGGCTTTACCATGTATGTGTTTGCCCAGTGCGGCTACAGCCTGCCTCACGGTGCCACCGACCAGCTGAGTTACGGTTCCGCTGTTTCACAGGACAGTCTGCAGCCCGGTGATCTGGTCTTTTTCCAGGATTATAACTACTCCTACAGCGCGGCTTCTCACGTCGGCATCTACATCGGCGGCGGGCAGTTTATCCACGCCTCTTCCGCCAGCAACAGTTACTGCGTAACCATCTCTTCTCTTGGCGAGTCCTATTACGCCGGTCACTACCTGGCCGCACGCCGGCTCTGACGAAGGAACGGTATGTTAAAAAAACAAGCCCCTGCGCGTAAAGCGGGGGCGTCATAAGGCAGTCATTCAATATCTTACAGGAAACGGCATGGCCTTCGGGTCATGTCGTTTCCTGTTTTATGAGCTTATCCAGCGGAATGTACCCAACAAGGTCATAGGAGATGTGGATTGCCTGCCGCCGCTTTCCGCTGCTCTTATCCGGCGCTTTATAAGCTCGCGGAGCGCATAGGGCGTCAGGCTGTCCGGTTCCGAATACTTCTTGACCCGCTGAACAAACCGATTCAGGTCATCTATCTTTTTGCTCTGTACTTCAATCGTTTCCTGCAGACTTTTCGTTCTTTCCTTCAGTTCCTGCTGCTCATCCTCATAGCTTTTGCTCATCGTGGAGAATCGCTCGTCGCTGATTTTGCCGCCGGCATTATCCTCGTACAGCTTCATGAAAGGACGGTCGAGTTCGCCGATCCGCTTCTCTGCGGCAGCGAGTTCCTTCCTGCCGGTTTTCAGGGCGCTTTCGCTCTCCAGATGGAGCATCTGCTCCATTTCCGAACGGAAGTGATCTTCGTACCGAAGAACATACCCGATGACGCCCTGCATGTGTTTCCAGACCATATCCTCCAAAATAACGGCGCGGATGAAGTGTGCGGAACAGGTGCCGGTATTGCTCCGGTAGCTGGAACACACGAAATGATCCTGCTGCTTTTCTAAGCAGCTGGTGGTGCAGTAGCGCATCTTCTTTTTGGCGGTGATGCTGCCGCCGGCATTGTAGGTGTACGTCCACGTCTTGCCGGCCGCCTGATTGTTCTCACGCACCAGCTGGTCAAGGCCGTCGTAACCGTACATGATGTAATTGCCGCCGCCGCTGACCGACGTGATGTTTCCACGGTTATCATAGGGCCATCTGGCAATTTGAGCATAATCCAATGCTTGCCGGTAATTGCAAATGCTTATACCGGCAAGCACTGGATGTGGTCGCCCGCGCCGACTTGCTAATGTCTTTCGTCTTGAGCCTGCAATGCAATTGTAGCCACAATCGCAATTCGGGGATGCCCCGAACCCCATTAAAGAGGTCATAGGATACTCCTATTTTGCTTTTGTCATGACAAAAGCATTGCTTGCAAGAACGATAGACGGTTATTATTCTGTTGTTGCAATGTCTTCTCCATCCATACGATGAAATACTATTTTTTCACCCACATCAAAGTATGTTGTTTTTTTTACGATGGCAATGAATTCTTTTTTGCTCTTATACGAACATATCCAATATTCATATTCGTTTTCTGTTGTTTCAACAGCTGTATCGATCACACTTAAATCAAATAAGTGCATCCCGGATCCCATGTCATTTGTCATATAAAACCCTATTGTCCCACCATCAAGAAACATTTCTCCCATTGCATGATTATTATCATCAACAGTAAATACTATTTTTTTATCTTCTGACATCCACTTTGTATTTGGCTGACTGCAAGGTCTTCTTTCAACGACAATGGGATTTTGACAAGCACTACAAAAAGCTAAAACAAATATGAGAGCAAGGCTCAATACAAATTTATGTTTCATTCAAATTACCTCAAATAATATCCGCAAATAAAATTATTTGCATAGATAGATGGAGCTATTTTGCTTGTATTTCCATTACCATTCAAATTATAAGTAGTGTATGTAGTTCCGTCAAAATCAACAGCAACCGTATGCAACCCATTCCATGGAGCATTATCATTCCAGAAGGATATAATATATGTTCCCGATTCCGTCATGTCATCTAAACCTACACGAGAATAATCAATGCCTTCTTTACTTAATACACTGCCTATTTGATAAGGATTAGAGCCCAACGCTCCATATCCTATCATTGCACCCACCGATTGGAAATCTGCCATGGTCTCAGATAATGATGAATCTATTCCTTTAGAAACCTTTGCATTATGGACTGCTATTGTTTCACAACCGTTCCAACTTGATTTATGCAACCCGTATTCGAAATTATTGCCAGTCGCCCCATTTTGATCATTCACGATTTTATTATTTGTACTCGTTTCAGGATTACTATCGACTTCTGAATTACGTTCGCTATTTCTTTTCGAAACATGTTTATAGCCAATTGCTGCAACTGTAGCAACAATTGCTGTAACAATAAGAGCTGTAATCCAAAAATGTCCAGACGGATCGCACCTGTTGACTGGGTTGTTACCACAATAAGCAAACAAGTTCATTCCTGTCAAATCGCTAATGGTAGAAATTTGATTATCCGCGTTGATGAACCGTCCCATTCCCGGGTTATAGTAGCGGCTCTGCAGGTAATAGAGTCCCGTTTCCTCATCGTAGACGTAGCCGCGGTAGCGGAAGGGATTGGCTTTGCCGAGGGTGGAGGCCAGGGAGCCGTTGGAGGTCAGCAGCTTGCCCCAGGCATCGTAGGTATAAGCCACCACCTGATTCCCCGAAGTGTCCACCAGCCCCAGTATATCGCCCTGCGCGTTTTTCAGGTAGAAATATTTGGTGCCGCTGTAAGTCACGGAGGACGGGCCGGTGCTGTCGTAGGTATAGTGCAGGTTGGCGGAGCCGTAGGTGCTGTGCGTCAGCGTACCGTTCAGGTAGGTATAAGTCTGGTTCTCAGACCCCGTGCCCGAAACCGTCTTCTGTGTCCGCAGACCGTCGGCGTTGTAGGTATAACTCACCGCGGCGCCGCTCTTCGTCATGGAGGCCAGCTGCCGCCCGTGCTTCCAGTTGTACGTCCATGTGCCGTCCCCGGTCATGTTGCCGATGGCGTCGCTGGTAATGGCCTGACCGTTGTAGTTGGTCAGCAGATCCTTCCACTGGCTGTCGCCGTATGTGTAGGCAACAGTGGACACCACCGCGCCGAGAGTCCCCGTCGTGTAGGCATACTCCTTTTTGGCGGTGATGTTGCCGCCGGCATTGTAGGTGTACGTCCATGTCTTGCCGGCCGCCTGGTTGTTCTCACGCACCAGCTGGTCAAGGCCGTCGTAAACATAACTGACAGCAGTGCCGCCGCCGCTGACCGACGTGATGTTTCCACGGTTATCATAGGTGTAGGTATACGTTTTGTCAACGCTGTTTATAGGCGAATCCACATTCCATGTTTTGACCTTTGCCGTGGTAGAGGTAGACAGACAGCGCGGCAGACATGCTGCGCTGTCTGTCTGCTTAAACGCAAGCAATATTCAGAGGGTTCTTATGTCATGGAAACCATAGACTCAAATTTCCCCAACGAGCAGTTGTTCATCATTCAAATCCATGCAAGGCTTCAGGCCGCGCACCGTTTTTAATTAGTTCTGAAAAGCAAGAATATGACGTTTCCAAGCTTTCAACTATTAATTTTTTACCACCACTTGTATAAATGACGATTCTTTCCGATTTTTGCCGATTATTTTTTACTTGGCGTTGGACAAAAACTACCTCTTCTAAATCAAATATGTATGGCTTTGAAAAAAGAGGATAAACAGTTATTTTTTCTTTTTCTACTATAATTTTCCATATAATTGTTTTTAATACTAAGTAAGATCCTATCCAAACACCACCGCCAAACAGAATATAAAAAACAATAGGTGGTCTTTCATTTGAAAAAAAAGTAAATAGCAGGATAATAATTACTGACATTGCGGTATATATGGCTCCAATTATTAATACTACTCTTGGTATCTGCACAACATAAGTGCCCTTTTCCCGCACTTTACTTACAGGCTTATTTGAACTATCCAATATTGAAAATAGAGCTACAATACAAACAGGTATAAAAATTGCAGATAATATAATTTTCATATTTCCTCCGTCATGGCGTACATCAATAAATTGGATCATAAAATGCACCATTGCCCAGGCTCTTGTGCTGCTCAATAGAATTTGCCACATAATTTCTGAAACCAATGCCTGAGGCGACACCTATAGAGGCCGCTGACCGACGTGATGTTTCCGCGGTTATCATAGGGCCATCTGGCAATTTAGGCATAATCCAATGCTTGCCGGTAATTGCAAATGCTTACTACCGGCAAGCATTGGATGTGGTCACCCGCGCCGACTTGCTAATGTCTTTCGTCTTGAGCCTGCAATTCAATTGTAGCCACAATCGCAATTCGGGGATGCCCCGAACCCCATTAAAGAGGTCATAGGATACTCCTATTTTGCTTTTGTCAAGTCAAAAGAATTGCTTGCATGAACGATTGATAATCAGTATAAAACCAGATCGCTACATGTTTTTGATCATTTCAAATATAAACTTAGAATTTTTTCCGTACTTAAAATTAACTTTGTCTCCTTGCTTAATATTATTCATAATCTCCGGTTGCTGTTCTTTGCTACTATAAATACATGTGTATTTTTTGTTATCAATAAACAAGTAGTAATGATCTTTGTCACGTGAAAAACTATTAATAATACCACTGCTTTCTGAGGCAACATCGTTTTTTAGTTCATAATAAGCCAACGAAACCGGATAAACAAAATTTGCAAAATCGCTTAAACATATGCCAACACTGATTAGTATCAAGGCAGCACTAAGAGCAGTTCTGATTTTTTCTTTTCTATTTTCTCTATTTTCTTAATGAATCCAAGAGTCATTATCAAAATTGTTAAAAATATGAAAATGAAAGCACAAAAATATGCATTTAGAGAAACTCTGATAAGCTGTTCATACATTAACTTATCCTCCAATCTAACCCAGGCACCAATAATAATTAAATCCCCCATATACGCCATATGAAGTCCCAATAGAAAAGCTATATGCACTTGCTCCGTTTGGCCGGAAAAAGAGGACGTTTTCTATCGCCCCATCATTGAATCCATGAAAGCAAACGACGTGTGCGAAGCAGACATTGCGGAGATCATTCGCTTGGCTCAGAAGAAGAGGAGAAACTAAAATCCATTGTGAGAGGCAGGCAGCTTAACAAGCTGCCTGCCCGCCCCAGTAAAGAAAAGGAGTTATCACCTAAGGCTTTAATAATTCTGCAAGATCTGAAAATCCACTTTCTACAGCATAATTATATGCGGTTTTCCCTTGTGTATCTTTGATTGATTTATCTGCGCCATGCTCAAGTAATAAATTAATAATATCTATTGTTGCTTCTCTTAAAGGTGAAGCTTTATCCATCCATGGTAGTTTGGAATGAATCTTAATTGTCATTATCAGCGGTGTTGCGCTACTCTCAATTCCTCTATAAGCGCAATTCACATCAGCTCCGTTGTCAATTAAAAGCTTGACAATATCATATCTTTCCCAAGCGCATGCCTCTTGTAACGGATAGTAGAAATCTGGAGAATCAGAAATCACCTGCAACCAATATGGCATCATTGATGGTAAAGCATTTACACAGTTTGGGCATTGTTTCACAATATCTATTGCCTTTTCAACATCGGCATTCTCGATAGCAACAACGAGTTGTTTCGAAGCTTGTACTGACTTATAATAGTTTGTGTTTCTAAAAATCAATACCGTACCGTCAACTAAAATGATAATGGAAACGAATATAATAATTATTCTTAATTTACTCATATCAACACCTCTCAATTAGTGAAAATGTTAATGAGCAGGCCAGGATCGCCATCATCATTCCCAAAAATAGCCCAAGGTACTACATCGAATAATCCATGACCAACCAATGTAAGAACATCGCCTTTGTAAGGTATAACATTATATGTTCCAATATCTCGCGGATCTAAAACAGGTGCACCAGAACTATCAAAAATCTGTTCTCTGAATTGTTATGTAAAAATAACGCTTTGTTGAGTCCATAACAAACTCTCCTTTCGTTTACTCAAAAATATGGATTACAATATCAGTAACTCTGCCGCCGCTGACCAACGTGATGTTTCTACGGCCATCATACGTGTAGGGATACGTTTTGTCAACGGTGTTTACAGGCGAAACCACATGCCATACCTTGACCTGCGCCGCGGAAGGGGCAGTAGAATTGTCCGTATAGCCAATGTGTCCTTTGCCGCCATCCTGACTGACAGATGCCATACATGTTTTGACAGAATACTTCCTTATGTGCGTCCGTCGAAAGCGGAGGCATTTTTTGTTTACAGCTGTTAATATTCTGTAACTAATTTTTCAACTTTTGTGGTCACACACACTTGCTTGGCTTCCGTCTTTCTCTAAAAAGTGGTGGACATAACGCGGTTTTTAGCCGAATACTTGACAAAAGTGGGTCAGTGTGGTATACTTCACCCAAGTTTTGCATAAGTTACAAAAGTAACATCTTTGTTTCCATGGCTTCCCATGCAGTTTAAGATATGTACGGAGCGGGAATCATACATGGGAAAACCTGTTATTCAGGAGGTCTTATGAAACAGTTGTTTACCAAACCAAGCAAGAGCGGCGCGTTCAGGAAAGTGCTGCCGGCCCTGATCCTTTCAGCCGTCATGCTCCCTCTGTCCTTTACCAGCGTAGAAACCGCTCACGCGGTCTATGTCATCAGCAATCATGAGGATCTGTTTGTTGTTGACGGAAAGCCGGAGGACTCCTATTCTTCCCAGCTGATTGAAATCAATAAGGACAACGGAGGCGCTGACGCCCAAATCGTTCTCAAATCGGGCAAAACGGTGGCGATTTCGTTCCGCGGCGCGGAGATCACTGCCGTTTCCCGGACAGAAACTGTTGCCAATCTGCTTCGCCGGCTGAACATTGTGCCGAATGCGGACGACATGATCGCCGTGGATATTTCTGGCGACAACGTGAAGATCCAGATCGACTCTTCGCTCGTCTACTACCGCGATGTCAATGTAGAAACGGACTATGACACGGAATATGTCACCAATCCTTACCTGGCAATGGGCGCAGAGCAAGTCGTTCAGGAGGGTGCCAAGGGGCTTGTCACTCAAACCTACGCCGACACTTATGTGGAAGGGCAGATCATCAGCACCGATCTGGTCGGTGAAACAGAGGATAATTCCGTCACTGAGATCATTGAATGCGGCACTCGTGTCACTTCAGTGGATAGCTCTGCCCGCGTGACAAACGTTAGCACCGACGGCGACGGTTCCGGCTATCTGACCTTTGATACCGGCGAAACCATGGCATTTTCCTCGGAAATGACATGCTCCGCCACCGCCTACTCCGGCGGTACCATGACGGCCAGCGGCTACCCCACCGGCGTCGGCAACATTGCGGTAGACCCCAGCGTGATTCCCTACGGCACACGGATGTATATCCAGACCAGCAGCGGCGCGATCGTTTACGGCATGGCCGTGGCCCGGGACTGCGGTTCCGCTATTCAGGGCAACATTATCGACCTGTGGTTCAGCACATATGACGAAAGCTGCCGCTGGGGACGCCGTACCTGCTCCGTCTTTATTCTGGAATAATCATTGCCGAATGACAAAAAGCACCGCAAAGCCAGGTTTGACTGGCCTTGCGGTGCTTTTATTCAGATAAGGAGGACGCGTTATGTCAATAACTCATAGAGCATCTTGGCGAAGAGGATGCCCAGCACCACAAAGATCATGCCGCGCACCCGTTTACTGCCGCCGCGGATAGCGAAGCGCGAACCAAGCCAGCCGCCGATGATCGAACAGATGGCAGCCGGGATTGCCACGGCGAAAAGAACCTTTCCGTGGATCAGATACACCACCGCAGATGCCGCGTTGGATGCCAGATTGCTGATTTTGGCGCAGCCGGAAGCCGTCAGCAGGTCCATTCCGATGACGACCGTGTAGGCCATGATGAGGAATGTCCCCGTTCCGGGCCCGAACATGCCGTCATAGCATCCGATCACAAGGCCGATCAGCGCGCTGGCAGCACGTTCCTGTCGGGTCGTAAGGGAACGCTTTTTATCATTCTGTCCAAAATCCTTTTTGACCGCCAAAAAAACGGCGATAACCGGCAAAATAATGAACAGAATCAGCTGCAGGATATCCTCGCGGATCAGCAGCGCCAGTCTGGTCCCCAGTGCCGAGCCTGCCAGCGCGGCAACGGCGGACCAGAGTGCCGGGCGCCATTGCACCTTTCCGCTGCGTATGTAATTGGCGGATGCAAAGGCGGTGCCGATCCCGTTGACCATCTTATTGGTACCCAGCGCCATATAAGTGGGAAGGCCGGCCAACATATAGGCCGGCAGGGAGATTAGTCCGCCGCCGCCGGCAACTGAGTCCACAAAACTGGCGCACAGTATCAGCGGGCAGATGATCAGGCACATACGCAGGAGTTCGTTCAAAAGTATTCTCTCCCCCATCTTAAAATCCAAATTATCATAGCATAGATTTCTCCCCTTGAAAAGAGCGGCTTCCTATTTTTCTCTTTCCGTGGTAAAATAAAATCATTCTTATGGCGCAAAGGCGGAACAGGCATGAATTTATGTGATCGATCTGTCATCTGGCAGCTTTTGGACCGTCACGGCTTTCGGTTTTCCAAATCCATGGGGCAAAATTTTCTGATTGAAGACTGGGTCCCCCGTGATATTGCGAACGCATCCCAGACGGATGCAGGCTGCGGCGTTCTTGAAATCGGGCCGGGCATCGGCTCGCTGACTCAGCAGCTCTGTCTGCGTGCCGGAAAAGTGGTTTCCGTCGAACTGGACAGACGGCTTCTGCCCATTCTGGAAGAAACGATGGCGCCTTACCCCCAGTTTCATCTGATTGCAGGCGACGTGATGAAGCTTGACCTTCCGTCCCTGGTGTCGGAACAGTTTCAGGGCCTGCGTCCGCTGCTCTGTGCCAACCTGCCATATAACATCACCACTCCCCTGCTGACCAAATGTGTGGAAGCGCGCTGTTTTTCTGCTTTGACGGTACTGATTCAGAAAGAAGTGGCCCAGCGCATCTGCGCCTCTCCCGGGACGGCTGACTATGGCGCCTTTACCCTCTTGATGCAATATTATACAGCACCTGCACTGCTGTTTACCGTGCCGCCCTCTTGTTTCATGCCCGCTCCCAAGGTGACCTCGGCCGTAATCCGCTGCCCTGTGCTTTCGGAGCCCCCTGTGGCGGTGCATTCGGAGGAGATGCTGTGGCGGACCGTGCGGGCAGGCTTTGCCTTGCGGCGCAAGACGCTGGTCAATTCGCTGGCAACAGCATACGGCAGTCAGCTGTGTAAAGGGGAATTAGCCGACAGCATTTCCGCCTGCGGCCTTCCTCCCGACATTCGGGGAGAGCGTCTGGGTCTGGCCGATTACGCCAGGCTTGCCGACACGCTGGAGCAAATGCTTGCCGCAAAATAACGCGTATGAAAAAACAGCCCGTTTTGACGGGCTGTTTTTATGTCCGATTCAGCGGATCTGCCGCCACCACTTTTCCCGCAGACTGCCGCATGTCACAGGGCACGTGAGAAAAGACGCCAGGGCCGCTGCCGCCGCCGTTCTTCCCTCCTCCGCCTGATTGCAGAATAGTCTGGTATGGAGATCCTCCTCTGCAATGACCCGCGCAGCTGTTTCCGGTTCGGCAATTGCGTTTTCATCAGTTTGAGCCAACCGGGCATACAGCGCCGGACGGTGGGCCGCCTCCGCGATCGGTCTGCCAAATCCCAGAAGTCCTACCACCAGAATCGTCTGATTTGCCTCCTTCGGCACCACCGGCTCATGCGCGGCATGAGCCTTCAGCGGACGTCCCTTCGATCCGTCCGCTTCCACCAGCACATAATCCGCCAGAGCGCTTATCTGCGCCATGGGGAGCGCAGGGGCGGTCAGTTTTCCTTCCGTCGTTTTCGTTCCGACACAGACCGTGCGGTAGGTCTTAAGCGCATCGATGAGGTCCGCAGCCGCAGGACCGGTCACGACCGGCAGCGCCTCCGGCGGCCAGATTTTGGTTGTGGTACAGCAGATGACTCTGCCCTCCAGTTCCTCCGCCAGATGATACATAAGCGAGGTTTTTCCTCCCCCGCCGATGATGGCGGTCACGCCGGGCTGGATTTCCAGCAATTCCGCAAGCTTCATCCCAGCTCCTCCATGGCACGCAGCAGGCCTGCCGCAGTATATCGGCCGCTGCGGCGGCAAAGAACCCGGTGCAGCGCATCCACATTCTCTGCACTATGCTCTATTTCTTTGCTGTAAAGTCTTATTACTTCACAAAAATCCGCCCGTGTTTCACACCCGCGTCCCAACATGCGCACGGCAATCCAGCTCCACACAGCCAGTTTTGTCCACGGCAAAACGCCGCCGTCATAGACGGCACACAGGAAGAAGCGAAACAGATAGTAAACCAGCACCTGTTCCCCCACGATTTCCTGCCACGGCGTGCCGACCGCCGGCAAGGCCCCCTGATCGGCCTTCAGGAGGCAGCGCCACTGCGGCGTCAGAATCTCCAGGGATTGCAGCTTCCGCCGGTACACAGGCCCTATTTTTCCGGGCGGACACGTTTCCGTTTCGACGACGCCATCCTGTACGACGGCGGCAAAGGCGAGCAATTCTTTCACACGGCGGCCCAGCGGCTTTGTCCGGTCCTGCACCAGCATGATCGCCTGTTCCCGTGCTTTTTTCAGCCGGTAGAACAAGGTACCGTCTATGCTGTTGCAGACGGTCACCGGCGCCCCGTCCTCCTGTGTTGAAAACCGGACCGGATCGTCCGACATCAGATACAGCTCCACCCACGCCGGGCAGGACAAGCTGGGCATGATCTCCCGCAGCGCGCCGTAGTCCGCCGTAAATCTGGGATGCTGAGAGCAGACCCGGCACAGGGCATCGGCGCCCAATTGCGCGTACAGATCGCACAGGTTTTCCCCGTTCAAAAAGACGCAGCGGCCCTTTTTCCGTTTCAGCTGCCTCTCTCCGTCCACTGTAATGATACCGTCGCGCAGGCGCTGCCCCCATTCCCCGGAAAGCAGCGCATACCGGGCAGCGCTCTCATCGTCTACGGGCAGTTCCCATCCGGCGCAGCAGGTGTCGGGGCAGTTCCCCGCCAGGCAGTGAAACCGGCTGTACTGCTCTGGTGTGCAGATCTTCATGACCCACCCTCTCCTCTTTTATCTGTTCTGCTATTATAGCATCGTGCCCGTGCTGTCAGCAAGAGCCGCTCTTTTCTTTTTCCGCTTTGAAAGCGGCTTTTCTTATTTTGTGCAGGTTTGTGCAGATTTGCTAAAATCATTTCTCTTTTTTTGGTAAGCATATTTTCAACATTTAGGTTTTCGCGCTTGAAAACATACAAGATATAGTATATCATATTTTTTAGCATCTTTCGGCCTCCGGAGGGAATCCTCCGGAGGTTGGATATACAGAACATAGGTTAAGAGAAAATCTGGGAGGAATCAGTCATGAAAATCATTAAGCGCAATGGATCTGAGGTTATTTTCGACATCACGAAGATCATCATTGCCATTACAAAAGCCAACGAGGCTGCAGAAGAATCCGAGCGTATGACCCCTGTTCAGATCCAGCGCATTGCTGAATCGGTGGAGCTGCAGTGCCAGCAGATGGGACGCTCTCCTGCCGTGGAAGAGATACAGGATATGGTGGAGCATCAAATTATGGCGCACGGCGCTTTTGAAGTGGCCAAGCACTATATCACCTATCGCTACACCCGTTCTCTGGTGCGCAAATCCAACACCACCGACGACAAGATTCTCTCTCTGATCGAATGCAACAACGAAGAGGCCAAACAGGAAAACTCCAACAAGAATCCCGTGGTTAACTCCACCCAGCGTGATTACATGGCCGGTGAAGTTTCCCGTGATATCACCAACCGCCTTCTGCTGCCGCCTGATGTTGTGGAGGCTCACAACGAGGGTATCATTCACTTCCACGACGCCGACTATTTTGCCCAGCATATGCATAACTGCGACCTGGTCAATCTGGAGGATATGCTGCAAAACGGCACCGTCATCACGGGAACTCTGATTGAGCGGCCGCACAGCTTTTCTACCGCGTGCAACATCGCCACCCAGATCATCGCTCAGGTGGCGTCCAACCAGTATGGCGGCCAGTCCATTTCTCTGGCGCATCTGGCGCCCTTTGTGCAGGTCAGCCGCGAAAAGCTGCGCCGCACCATCGCCGATGAGATGAAGGATATCGGCGCCGACATTTCCGAAGAGAAGCTCAATGAAATGACGGAAAAGCGTCTGCGGGAGGAGATCCGCCGCGGCGTCCAGACCATTCAGTATCAGGTAGTGACACTTCTGACCACCAACGGGCAGGCGCCTTTTGTGACGGTCTTCATGTATCTGGACGAGGCGAAGAACGAGCAGGAGAAAAAGGATCTGGCGCTGGTTATCGAAGAAACACTGCTGCAAAGGTATCAGGGCGTCAAGAACGAAAAAGGCGTGTGGGTCACGCCCGCTTTCCCCAAGCTCATCTATGTGCTGGAAGAGGACAACATCCACGAGGACTCTCCCTACTGGTATCTGACCCGCCTGGCCGCCAAATGCACCGCCAAGCGCATGGTGCCCGACTATATCAGCGAAAAGAAGATGCTGGAGCTGAAGGTCGATAAAAACGGCGACGGCCACTGCTATACCTGCATGGGCTGCCGCAGCTTCCTGACGCCTTATGTGGATGAGAACGGCAAGCCGAAATATTACGGTCGCTTCAATCAAGGTGTTGTCACCATCAGCCTGCCGGATGTGGCCCTGTCCTCCAACGGCGATTTCAACAAGTTCTGGAAGATCTTTGACGAACGGCTGGAGCTGTGTCACAAAGCCCTGATGTGTCGCCACAATCGCCTCAAGGGAACCCTGTCCGACGCCGCACCCATCCTGTGGCAGTACGGCGCCTGCGCGCGCCTGAAAAAGGGTGAGCCCATTGACAAGCTCCTGTACGGCGGCTACTCCACTATCTCCCTGGGCTATGCCGGCCTTTACGAGTGCGTCAAATACATGACGGGCAAGTCCCATACGGATCCGTCCGCCACGCCCTTCGCCCTGGAGGTCATGCATCACATGAACGATATGTGTGCCAAGTGGAAAAAGCAGCACAACATCGACTTCAGTCTGTACGGCACGCCGCTGGAATCCACCACTTACAAGTTTGCCAAGTGCCTGCAGAAGCGCTTCGGCATCATCCCGGGCATCACGGACAAAGGGTACATCACCAATTCCTATCATGTGAATGTGTCCGAACATATCGACGCCTTCAGCAAGCTGAAGTTTGAAGCACAGTTCCAGCATCTCTCTCCCGGCGGCGCCATCAGCTATGTGGAAGTGCCGGATATGCAGGGCAACTTGGAGGCCGTGCTGGAAGTGATCAAGTTCATCTACGACAATATCATTTACGCCGAGCTGAATACCAAAAGCGACTATTGCCAGGTCTGCGGCTGGGACGGTGAGATCGATATTGTGGAAGAGGACGGCAAGCTGATCTGGAAATGTCCCAACTGTGGAAATACCGATCAGGATAAGATGAATGTGGCCCGCCGGACCTGCGGCTATATCGGCACGCAGTTTTGGAATCAGGGGCGTACGCAGGAGATCAAGGATCGGGTGCTCCACCTGTAAAACCGGACGGGTACAGACCGTTTTCAAGGATTTCCTGTCGGCGGCAGGGATTTTCAATGCCTTGCTCAGGAAAGGGAGCGCACCGATATGAATTACGGAGAAATAAAGACCTGCGACATTGCCAACGGCATCGGTGTCCGGGTATCGCTGTTCGTTTCCGGCTGCACCAATCACTGCGAAGACTGCTTTCAGCCGCAGACATGGGATTTTCATTACGGCAAACCCTTTACAGAGGAAACCGAACGTTTGATTTTCAATGAACTGGACAGATCCTATATCCGCGGCCTGACTGTTTTGGGCGGTGAACCCTTTGAGCCGGAAAATCAGAAGGTGCTCCTACCCTTTCTCGAAAGAGTAAAGGAGCGGTATCCCGCCAAGGACATCTGGTGCTTTACGGGCTTCCGTCTGGAGGATGAGCTTCTGCGCGACGGTTCTTATCCTCGGTGCGAAACCACGGATGAAATGCTCTCGTACATCGATATTCTGGTGGACGGCCGTTTTGTGCAGGCGCAGAAGGATATTTCCCTTCAGTTTCGCGGTTCCCGCAACCAGCGGGTCATTGACATGAAAAAAACACGCGCCGCCGGCCATATCGTCATATGGTCTGACCTGCGGCGCTGAATGATGATGCATCAGGAAGGATTTGCATGAACATTTCCATCAGAAACGCCTGTCAGGCCGATCTGCCGCAGCTTGTTGCTCTGGAAGAGCGCAGTTATCCGGCCTCTGAGGCTGCCACCCCGGAAGCGTTCGCCTATCGCGTCGCTTACATGGGCGACTGGTTTTTTGCGGCGGAAAAAGACGGACAGATCGTGGGACTTATGAGCAACCGGCGCACGGCGCTGGACTATATCGACGATTCGCTCTATGAGCCCACCGGGGACTTCACAGGCGATTACCTGGCCATTCTCAGCGTGGTCACCGATCCCGAACAGCGTCGGCAGGGCATTGCCGGCGCAATGATCCGTCACACCATCGCGGCTGCACAGGCGGCCGGCCTCACCGGTCTGACGCTGGCCTGCAAGGAACGGCTCCTCCCCTTTTATGCTTCCTTCGGCTTTGTATCGCAGGGCGTTTCTTCCTCTGTGCACGGCGGCGCCATCTGGTACGATATGAAGCTTATGCTCAGGAAGCCATAAAAAAGCTGTAGAATATACATTCTACAGCCAGTCCTCCACGATGTCGGACAGAGAAACAGGTGTGACGCGGTTGCGGAGCAGCAGTTCCGCCAGGAGGCCGATCTTTTCGGCCGACACGGTAATTCCGGCAACGGAGGCGCTTTCTTCCTTACTGCGGATGCATACCCCGTATTCTTCGCATACCAGTCTTGTTTCCTGTCGGAGTTCCTGTACCAGGATGGAGTAGTCGTACTCTTTTTTTGCGATAATCTTCTTCTCTACCAATATTTCCCGCATTTTTATTCTCACTCCCTCTTGCCGGAGTTTACCACAATCGTATTTCCGATTGTGTCGAACGATGTCGAAATAAAAATATTCCAGGAATTTTTTTCCTGGAATATTTTTTGCACCTTATGACAGAAGCAGCCGCTTCTCCTCCGGCACGTCGCGGGCGAGCGATACATTTTTAAACCGTCTGTCGCCGGTCACTTCCCTGCGTATGCGGATTTCGGGGGGAAAGGCAACCGCCTCATTCTCTTCTTTCAGCTCCACCTCCATGACGGCCATTTCCGTCCAGAACGGATAGAGATCAATTTCAAAAAGATGGTTCTCCCACGGCAGGCAGTACCGTGTTTTGACGATCGTCCGCAATGCCGGGTCCCGTTCCTTCAGCAACGCCTCATAAGCCGCCGGAGATATTTCTCTCTCCCGTTCCACGGCTGTACAGTCGCTGACGGGTTCCTTTTCCGTATAAAAATAGGCGGTCGCTCCGTTTTCAGACCGCTTGCGCACCCGCCGCGTGACACCCGCTTTCCCTCGGAGATACGTCTGCTCCATGGCATATACATGGCTGCATCGGGCGGCCAGGCTGTCCCGTTTCGGGGTTTCAATCAGGTATTTCCGTTCGATCTCTTTATTTTCCACGCAAAAATTCCTCCCGGGTCATAAACAGGTTCATCGCCTCCAGCATGGCATTGGGTGTCAAATGCTCAGGCAGCTGCAGCTGTGCTAAAAGCTGCCGCCGTTTTTCCGCAGAGTTGGGCCCGATCAGTCCCGCCTCCAGCAGGTCGGCCTTGGTGATGGGTTCGCCTTTCTCCTTCTCCTCTTCTTCCTCAAAGGTGGCGCCGGCCCGTTCCAGCGCCTCCAGCAAAATCTGCGGCCGCATTCCCTCCACGCCGAGTTTTCCTTCCTTGCCTCCGGTTTTTTTACGGCGTTCCTTTCCGTAGACGTCCGGAATATACGCCTGTTTGAGCTGCTCGCGCGGAATGGCGCCTTTAAGATAGTTGCGGATGACGAATCCGGCGCCGTCGCTGTCCGTTAAGAGGATCAGGCCGCGCTTCTGAGCCAGCAGCCGGAAAAAATTCAGTTTTTCCCGGCTGTTAAAAACAGAAAATCCGCCTGTTTCCACGATCGTGGCATTCACTGCCTGCGAAAGCGCATTTTTGTCGTAGCGGCCTTCCACGATGATCACTTCTTTGACTTTTCTCATGTCCTTCATTTCTGAGCCAGCGTCATCAAAAACAGCTTCAGCTCACTCTCCCTGTCCATACCGGTTTCGCTTTTCATGCGGCGGTCCAGCACCTGGCAGCGGCGCACAGCGTCGCTGCACCACTCGTGATCTGTTTTTTGCGCGGCCTTCATCAGCAGCTTTGCCGGATAGTCGGACATCCCCCACGTTTTCATCAGCCAGAACCGGTCTTTCCCGTGGTCCAGCGCCAGCCTTGCCGTATACAGGCGCCGCAGCTCCTTCCCAATGGCACCCACGATCCTGATAGGCTCCTCCTGCCCCTGCAGCAGATCGCCCAGCGCCTTGGCGGCGCCGTCGATTTTGCCGGCGGTAATCTGGTTTGTGATGTCAAAAATTCTGGCGTCCAGTATGGGATCTGCCACTGCGTTGATATCCGCGACGGTAATGTTTTTGTGCTTGGCGTAAGCACCGATCTTCTCGATTTCGGTGGCGAGCCCGGTCATCAGCGTGCCGCAGGTAAAGGTCAGGTGTTCCGCGACAGCCGGTTCGATCTCGTGACCGAGCGCTTGAAAATGCCTGGCGATCCAGCGGTAGAGCTGCTGCTGATCCTGCTGGCAAAAAGCGACCTCATGGACATGACTGTCCAGCGCCGCCGTCAGTTTTTTCATTTTGCCGTCCCGCTTATAAGCAATTTCGTCATAGACGAAAACAAGCGTGCAGTAATCCGGAAGATCCGACAAAAGCTCGATCAGGCCATTGCGTTGGGCTTCCTCCAGCCCGAAAAGATCCAGATCCGTGACAGTCACCAGCGTAAACTGCGCCATCATGGGCATTGCTTCCACCGCCTCGGTCAGTTCCTGCACGGTCAGTCCCGCGCCGTTGAGGCGGTGGTAGTTGAATTCTTCAAAGCCTTTGGGTATCAGCAGTCTGCGCAGCATTTCCAGATATTGCTGGCGCAAATAAGTTTCCTCCCCATAGAACAGATACGCCCGCTCCGTAGTCCCGTTTTTCAGATCTTCCTTCAGTTTTTCAAATTCCCGGTCTGCTGTTCTGTTCTTCTTTTCGGCCATCACGGATCTCCTTTTTGTATCGCAATCATAATGTTTCCCTGCAAATCTGTCCTGTAAACCGCGGCGCCGGCCTCCTGCAGCCGATCGAGCGCCTCTTCCGTGGGCTGCCCATAGCTGTTGTACTTCCCCACGCTGATGACGGCCGTTTCCGGCCTGACCGCCTCCAGAAAGGCGGCGGAGGAGGAGTAGAGGGAACCGTGGTGCCCTACCAGCAGGACTTCGATATCGGGCAGTTGAAATTCCGAAACCAGCTTTTCTTCCGTCTTTCCGTCCATGTCGCCGGTAAACAGCGCGTCAAACCCGTCCAGCGTACAAAGCGCGCTCAGGCCTCTTTCATTCAGACTGCCGCTCCCCACCGGCGGATAAGCGGTCAAGGTTGCCCCGTCCAGGGAATATGCTTTTGGTTCTTCCACATATTCGGTCGCAATCCCATATTTATCAGCAAGTGTAATGATTTTATCCTTTACACCGTATTGATCCGGTATATTGGGCAGCAACAACTTGTCCACCGGCATGCGTGCCAACAGCTCTTCCAGTCCGTCCGCATGATCCGCATGATAATGCGTCACCAGAAAATAGGAAAGGCGATGAATTCCCATTGTTTCCAGCATATCGGCCACCGTGCTGCCGGGATCGGTTCCGCTGCTGCTTCCGCAGTCCACCAGCGCGGCGGAGGTGCCGGTATACAAGGCAACGCTTTCGCCCTGTCCGACGTCCATCACCATTATGTTCAGGTCCCCGCCGTAGTAGGTGCGTGTATTGAGCTTCACCGCCGCTATCAGCGTCAAGACCGCCAAAACAGATGCGGCGGCATACCTTCTCTTCCGTCCGCCGATCAGATAACAGCCGATCAGCATGGCATAGCAATAAGCCATCCAGTACAGCAGCAGCCGGTTGGAAAAATAGACCGCATGGAAAGGCAGCTTTGCCAGAAAACCCGCCACATAATGCACATAGTAGATCAGCATGGAAGAAAACACGCTCAGGACCTGTGCAGCCGGCAGAAACACAAAGCCGATCAGCACCGTCACAAATCCCAGCATGAAGCTCCATCCGGCCGCCCAGACGATCAGCAGGTTGCTCAGGGGTGAAACCAGCGCCAGAATGTTGAAATAGTAAGCTGTCAAAGGTGCTGTAAAAACAAGTGCACTGACAGTGACTGCCGCACTGGCCAATACAAAGCGGAGGATCATCCGAGCTGCCCGCGGCCATTTCTTTCCCAGATCCCGGCAGCTCTCCATGATCTTGGGCGCCAGCGTCACAAGGCCGAGTGTGGCGGCAAAGCTGAGCTGAAGACTGACGCTGCCGATGGCAAAGGGATTGGCCGCGAGAAGGACCAGCAGCGCGCTTCCCAGCGCCGTGAGTCCGTCGCTCTCCCGCTTGCAAAGAGGAGCCGTCAGAAGAAAGATCTGCATAATGCAGGCACGCACCACAGAGGGCGTGAGCCCCACCATCAGCATATAGAAAAGCATCGAAGCAATGGCTGTCACCGCAAAAAGACGCCGTCGGCCAGGCGGAATGATAAATCCGATCAGTGATACCAGAAAAGCGCAGTGCAGACCGGATACGGCAAACAAATGCGCCATCCCCACCTGCGATAGCTGTGTGTAGTCCTCGGTTGAAAAAAGCGAACGGTCCCCGGTCAGCTCCGCTGTCATGAACGCAGCACAGATGGGATCGCTGTCGTAAATCCGGCAAATCTTCTCCTGGACGGCTTTGGCCGCCTGCTGAGGAAGATAGCGCCAGCTTCCCTCTTTTCCTTCCGTGACCGCCAGGTCGGTTCCCTGATACAACAGGACGTGGACGCCTCTGGAGGTGAAGGTTGTCACATCCGTATCGTGGATCACGGAGGCATCCTGCCAGTGTGCCTGCCCGGACACACGCTGTCCCGGCGCCAGCGTGAGCAGCTGCTCATCGCCGTAGAGGATCGCTTTGACATGATGCAGGCCCTCTCCTTCCAGGAGCAGCGTCGCCCTTGTTCTTCCGTCGCTCTGTGTGGGATAGTCGCATACCGTTCCCGAAAATGCATGGTCCGCACCGCACAGAGCCGCTGCCGGCTGGTGAACCCACTGGGTAAAACAAGAAAAATAGAGAAGACCCGCGGCGAGAGAAAAAACGGTCAGAAGGATCCGTTTCTTTCCATACCGGCGGCGCTTCAAAATTGGAAGACGCAGCAGTGCCGTCAGGATCCCCACCAGCAAAAGACCGCCGGAAAAGGGTAAAAGCCACCCCGGCGGCAGCACATATTCCGCCAGAACCACAGCGAGAGCAAAGGAAAAGGAGATCGTCGCCAGAGTCCGCACCGCCGCACGCCTCCCCGGTTTCATATGGGATTATTATAGCAAAGTTCTCCCGGCAAAACAACCGATTTTCCCCCTGCTTTCGGCAAAAAAGCCGTCGGAAGAAAAGTTCTTCCGACGGCTTTTCGTTTTGTCGCTCAGCCCGGCGGCCACGTCATGTCACGGCCGGACAGGACGTGGAAGTGCAGATGTTTTACGCTCTGCCCCGCCTGATCGCCGCAGTTGTTCACAATGCGGTAATCCGTGATGCCCTTCTCCCTGCAGATGTGTACGATGACCTCAAAGCAATGGGCCACAATAGCGGAATTCTCCGCCGTCAGCTCATTGGCCGAAGCGATATGCTCCTTGGGCACCACCAGAAAATGGACCGGTGCCTGCGGCGCCACATCATAAAAGGCAACCGTCTGCTCATCTTCATAGAGCTTCTTGCTGGGAATCTCACCGCTGACGATTTTGCAGAACAGGCAATCCTTCTCCTGCTTCATATAATTTCTCCTTTCATTTTAATAATTGTAAAGTATTTTGCTTTTACAGCTTTGCTGACACAAAATCATCCACAGCCGCCAGCGCGTCGTCAATCCTGAGCAGGTCCGTGCCGCCGCCCATAGCGCTGTCCGGCTTACCGCCGCCGCGGCCTCCCACAATGGGGGCGATCGCCTTGATGACATCGCCGGCTCTCATTCCCTTGGCAACGGCTTCCTTCCCGCACACCGCCAGAAGGGAGATCTTTCCTTCATTGACGGAGGACAGCACAGCCACCACTGCGGCATCCTTGTCGCGCAGGAAGTCGCCCATCTGGCGCATGGTGTTGGCGTCAAGGCCGGGTCGGTTGGCGGTGACCACATGAAGCCCCTTGATGTCCCTGGCTGCCGTCAGGAACTGGCGGGCTTCACCCAAAGAGGCCTCCGCCTGGAATTTTTCCAGGCTGTGGCGCATTTCCCTGATCTCGTTGATCTGCTGTTCAGCCTTGGCTGCCAGCTCACCGGGGTTTGTTTTGAGGATCTGCGCCGTGTGGAACAGCAGCTCCTGGTTCTTGTTCATGGCCTCCAAAGACAGCTTGCCCACAGTGGCTTCGATACGCCGCACACCGGAAGCGATGGAGCTTTCGGATCTGATCCGGAAGGGGCCGGCCTTGGCGGTGTTGTCCAGATGGGTGCCGCCGCAGAATTCCATGGAGAAATCAGATCGGA
>Ga0183095_10716_pt2 | contig 40603 bp, 35 predicted proteins | sample BioMet4_FD_130346 | JGI IMG/M metagenome (GOLD analysis project Ga0183095, IMG submission 130346) | Microbial communities from bioreactor (seeded with sewage sludge) at LBNL, California, USA - Biofuel metagenome 4 (v2) (version 3) | ecosystem: Engineered > Bioreactor > Anaerobic > Unclassified ...
GGGCGTGCGGTCCGAATTGTAGGTCGTGCCGAGAATCGTGCGCGCCGTCTGCAACGAACTCAGAATATAGGCGCCGCCGATGGCGCGGAAACCGCCGATCACGCCGACCACTTTGACTTTGTGGTCGTTGATTTCCGCGCAGTCGCCGATTTGGCCGTGCAATTTCCGACCGTCGACCGCGTCGATCAGCACGGTATCGGGTTCCTTGAGCGCACTTTTCAACCGGGACGGAACGCCGTCCGGAAACGCGGCAGCGGGATCGGTCAGATCCATGCCCACCAGCGTCACCGCGGTTTTACTGCCGTCCGGCGCTTTCCAGTCGCTGTAGGTCAGAATCATCCGCTGTACGGAGGTTACCTCCGGGTTGCAGCGCAGCAAGGCTTCGTAACGCGCCGGAAAGTCGCGGCAGAGGTCGAAACTGTTGACGTTCGGGGCCGACACCCATAAGTCCGCCGCCGACCGGTCCAGCACCACGCTGACCGTGCCGAACATCCCCAGCAGCAGCCCGATCTGGACCACCATCAGCAGCGCGGCAAAGGCCAGCGCCATGACTGCCGCCAGATAACGTTTCCAGTCATAAATAAGAGAACGTCGTGCCAGAGAAATCATTTTTGCTACTTCTTTTTCCGCTCGATTTTTACTTCCCGACTTGCACCGTTCCCGCCCTCGGATTACTTTAAAAGCCGATGCGAATGAACGTTCGCTCCATAAAATACGATGACCATGGAGTTTTTCAAGATGACAACGGCGGAAAAACGGCGGGAAGAAATTCTGGCCGCGGCGGGCAAGTGTTTTCGCAAGAAAGGTTTTCATCAGACGTCCATGCAGGAACTGTGCGCGGAAGCCGGTTTGAGTCCGGGCTCGGTCTACCGCTATTTCCCCAGCAAGAACGCCATCATCGAAGCGTTGGTCGAACAGGAAAAAGATTACTTCTTCGAACTTTTCCGTCGGCTGGACCGCCAGACGGATACGCTGACCGGCATGCTGGCAATGATGGATGCCTTTACCTCGCCGGACGTCGGCCAGGTCCATCTCGACGCCGAAACCACGGCGGAGGCTTTCCGGCAGGAAGCCGTTCACGAGACGCTCCGGCGCTATGACGCCGAGGTCAACGACCGGCTGACCGCCTTGATTCGGGAAGGCCAGGAAAACGGCTCCATCCGCCGCTCCGCCGATCCTCGGGCGGCGGCCATTCTGCTGGCCTGCATCGCCGACGGTCTCGCTTATCGCCGGGCGTTGGGTTTTCTGCCCGACGCCGCAACGTTGAACGATGCGTTCAGCGCGCTGGCCCGTCGCATGCTCTGTCCGTAGCGGATTATCTCGGGATGGTACGGCTGTTTGTCCTGGCATCGGAGTCGAACTTCCGGGTTCCCGGCTTGTACTGTTCGGACTTCTGCGCTATTCTTAATCAGGTGAATAGGTGGCAACGTTCTGAGCGACATGCGGAGGCAAGTGGTGAAGACGATTATTCACAAAAGACTGATGCGGCGAATCCGCCGTTTGATCCAGCCGTTGAATGCGGTCGGGGTGCAACTGACGCGCCCGTTTCGTCAGATGGCAACGCTGAATCTGGCGCCGCTGACCGGACGGCGCGATGCGGCATCCTCACGTTTTGCCGAACTGATCCGGGAAGATATTTTTACCTTGACCGAACCGGTCCGCTATGAGGCTTACGGGCGGTTGATTGCGTTGCTGGAGGAAGTGATCGAATCGACGGCCGAACTCGGCAACCATCATGATACCCGGCGGCGCGAGGCGGAAAAAAATCTGCTGAGTTATTTCACTTTGTTGCGGGATATGTTGCAGACGTCCGCGGATCTGCTGGCGCAGCAACTGCTGCTGGAACCGTCCGGCAGCGGACGGCGCAACGAAGCGCATGAACTGTTCGTGAGCCGTCAGAGCGCCGGAAAAATTCTGGCCGACAGCGAACTTCAGCTTTACCAGAGCGTCTGTACGCTGGTGGAGTTGTCGCGTCCGCAGACGGTCAAATATCAGGAATACGTCTGCAAACTGTTTCCCAAACAGGGCGGGACGCGCTATCAGCGGGCCAGCGAAGAATACCGGCAGTTCTTCGCCACTCATTTTCCCGGTATTCCGCAGCCGGCGCCGGAATTGATGACGCCGTCCGACCGGAAGAAAAATCAGGCTTCCGGCAAAGAGCCGATCCAGAAAGCCTGATCGTCGAACTTCAACAAACGGCGAAAGAACGGACTGTCGGTCCCCCACATGAACGCCGCCAGTCCGGTCAGGCCGGGCCGGGGCTGGTTCGGCATTTCCCCGCGGGCCTGTTCCCGCAACGCCAGAAAAAAGCGCCGTCGTCCGGCCTCGCGGTCATCCTCCGAGGTGGAATCCAAACCGTGATCCGGGTGCTGCAAACGGCGCAACAGTTCGGGATCGCGGAGCCAGCCGCGGGCCGCCATGACGCCCGCGCAGCCGCAGGAGAGTATTGTTGCGGCATCGGCGGTGCTGTAAACGTCGCCGCTACCGAAAACCGGCACGTTGCCGGCCAGCGCCACCGCCCGCGTCAGCCGTTCGCTTCGGCCCGGCGTTTCCCGATAGACTTCTCCGACGGTACGGAAGTGCACGGCAATCAGGTCCAGTCCCTCCGCCGCCAGCCGGGGAATATAAGTTTCCATTTCCCGGTCCGAAGCGAAGCCGGTGCGAAGTTTGACGCTGAGCGGAAGATGCGGAATCGCGGCCCGGACGGCAGCCACAATATCCTGCATTTGATCCGGTTGACGCAGCAGTGCGCCGCCGCTGTGACTGCGGAGCACAGTCGGGCTCGGACACGCGAAATTGAGGTCGATTCCGGCCAGCGGAAAATTGTCGGCGGCGGTCCGGGCGGCATCGGCCAGCAGTTCCGGACGGTTGCCCATCAGTTGCAGAACGACCGGTTTCCCGGAGTCCAGAAACGGCGCGAGAAACCGGGCGAATTTACTCCGGCGCGGCAGGTTGTCGGAGAGCCGGAAAAAGGGCGTTACCCAGCCCGGAATCAAGTCGAGTTCGGCGGCGGCGCGGCAGAACCACGGCGTCATTACGCCTTCCATCGGCCCCGGCAGAATCCGGGATAGCCGGGTTGGACCGTCGGGTCGCAGCGTCAGCGGACGCGTTAAAAGGGCTAGCGTATCCATGGCGTGAAGACCGCGAGAAAGTCGTTCCAGAGGCGTGTACCCGACCATTCGGCATCCGCCGGCAGATTCTCCGCCGGCAACGGCGCGAATCCTGCGCCGATCTGACACGTCAGCCATAAAAACTGGTCCTGATCGAACGTCCGCAGCGCCTCGCCGAGATCGCCGAGCTTTTTGACTTTATTTAACGGCTTGAGTACCATCAAATCGCGCCGGGCCCGGACGTATTCCAGGGTAACGCCGTCGGCGGCCAGCCGCAGTACGAATTCATCGCTGGCCCGCTTGTTGTTGTAGGGATCGAAGACGCCGGGGTCGTCGACATAACTGCCGGTGAAACGGAATTCCGGCCGCAGTCCGGCGGCGATTGCCGGTTGCAGCGCCGTCGTCAGCGCGCCGTCCGCTACCGACTGAATAAAGGTCGGCCATTGCCAGGCGGTATCCATCAGCAGGGCTTTGCCTTTCTTGGAGTTGTAAACTACCGCCAATTCCGGGGCCAGCCCCTTTTCCAGATAAAAACTGCAAAACAGTCGGTGCTCCGGCGGCTTGCCGTCCCAGGTAATGAAGTATTTGCCGTGACGGTAAAACGGCAGGTCGTTGGATGGCACCAGCCACCACGGCGTCACATCCGGATCGAACCGGTTGAAAGGTCTTCGGACGATTTTCGGCAACGCGGCGGCGGCGGGCGCTTCCAGCGCTTCGGCCAGACGGCGCGGCGTTCGGCGTTCACAACAGTTCAGCATGGTTTCCCTCGTTATCATCGGTTGGCATAAGATAACTGTCGAACGGGCCGACCGCCAGTCACGGTTGCCGGAAAAAGCACAGTGCGGAACGCGGGGAAGACACGGGACGCTTTGGCAACAGCGTCCCAGTTCTTCCCGGAGACTTGTTGGGCGAGACTCGACTATCGACTTTCCTGAACCAGCTTTTCCAGCCGGCGGCCGTATTCGACGTAGTTGTCGAACCGGATTTGGCCTTCGACATCGGCGCTGTGGTTCTGGTCGTGGAACACCACCGCCAGATGCGGTTCGATGGAGAAGCCGCCGTCGTAGTGGTGCTTGAGCAGGTCGGCTACGATTTCGCGGACGTTGCCGTCGCCTTCGCCCGGCCAGGTGAATTGGGAACGCGGAAACAGTCCTTCGGTTTCTGCCTGATAGTGGGCATCTTTGATATGGACGTAGTAAACGAATTCCCGGACGTTCCGGTAGAATTCCCAGGCGCTCTGTTTGGGGTAGGGCGGCTGGCCGATCCGCCGGTCGGTGAATACCGGATTGCCGGTATCGAAAATCAGTTTGAAGGCCGGCGATTGGATCCGGTCGAGCAGTTTCAACGTGTGTTCGTGCGACTGGCCGCCGTAGTTCATGCAGTTCTCATGGCCGTAAACGATTCCGGCCTCTTCGCACATTTTCACCAGTACCGCGACTTTTTTGAACACTTGGACTTCCACTTCGGGATCGTCCGGGGGACGGTTTTTCTGCATGGCGAAACTCATGCCGCGAAGCAGTTTGGTGCCGAGACGCCGCATTCTCGGAATGGCGCGCTTCAGCATGTCGATGCTGGCCTGAAAATCTTCTTCCTTAAGCGGGTCTTTGCCCCAATTGGCGACTTCGCTGCCGAAACAGTTGATCTGAACGCCGGATTCCGTCAACTTCTGATAGACGGCTTCGAACTGGTCGTCGGGCAGGTTGTGAATGTTGACGCCGTTGATGCACCGGGATTCAATGTATTTCCAGCCCAGCGCTTTGGTGGCGGCAATCTGACGGTCGATGTTTTGAGAAGCTTCATCGGCAAATCCGGTAAAGTACATGAGAATATCTCCCTTGAATTGACTGGTTGGTTCTGCTGTTTCTTATTATAATCGACATTCCGGAAAAGATAAATCGCGGTACGGCTGACTTGCTCAACTAAAATTGCTCACTTGCATCATTATGGCATAGATCGGATCATAGTCGGATCGTCGCGGCGTTAAATTGCTATCTCCGGCGCGCTATGGCAATTGATCTCGTCACTTTGTCAATCGTGATTTCCCGGCGGGCGCATCCGGAACATGAAATCAAGCGGATTACACCGATCATTCGTCGCCGGAAAATGCCGAAAAAATAAAAAAAAGAACAAGACACAGTTGCAATTGTCTTCGTTGTCATATATAATTAACATCGAAGACAGTTAATAGCCAAAGGCAATCGCAGACGGAGTCGTCGATTCGAAATCGAACCGCGAGCGAGTCCGGTTGGTTTTTTCCGAGGTTTCATTCATCAAGAGAAAGGGATCCATTATGTCGAAAGTAGCGAAGCAGAAGCCGGAAGGAATTTTCATTCCGATGGTGACGCCGTTCAAGGCGTCGGACGAATCGGTCGATTATTCCGGAGTGAGGGAAATCACTGAATTTCTGATCGCCAACGGGGTGGACGGGATCATTCCGTCCGGCAGTTCGGGGGAATTCGTCGCCATGTCTCACGAGGAACAGAAGAAAGTCAACGCCACCGTCTGCGAATGCGCGGCGGGGCGTGTGAAGGTGTTCTGTTCCACCGGCGCGTACCGGACCGCCGACGCGATTGATCTTTCGCAGAGCGCCGAGGCGGCCGGAGCCGACGGCGTGATGGTTGTCACGCCCTGGTACATGGCCCCCAACGAGGACGAACTTTACGAACATTACAAAGCAATCCGCAAAGCGATATCCATTCCGGTGATGCTCTATCACAATCCCTATTATTCCACTTGTCTGCTGTCCGACAAATTCATGGCGAAACTGTACAACGACGGCTTGATCGACGCCGTTAAGGAACGCCAGGCGGACGTCTACCGCCAGCAGGACCTCCGCGCCCTGACCGACGACGGTTTCGGCATCTTCTACGGCTACGACATTTGCCCGGTCGAAAGCGTCTCCATGTGGGCCGACGGCTGGGTCTGCGGGACCGGAAATCTTTTCCCGAAGGAAAATAAAACGGTCTATTCGCTGGCCAAAGCGCGCAAAATCCCCGAAGCGCAGAAGTATCACTTCGAAAAAATCCGTCCCTATCTCCCGCTGTTCACCGAAAATACGGCCAAAGGGCTCCCGTGCCCGTGGCTTTCGGTCATCAAGGAAGGGCTCAAGCTGCGCGGCGTCAATGCGGGCGTGGCCCGGAAACCGGTGATGGGTTTGCCGGACGATGTGATGGCGAAACTCAAAAAAGTACTGAAAGAATACGGACATATCTGACCGGAATCGGCATCCGGAAAGCCGGGAACAGGAAACGTCCCGCTTTCCGGAGTCATGCTCCGGTAAAAAGTTTACGGAAAGGAAGTAACTATGACGGACAGAAAATCGAACGGACCGAAACCGTCCTCGGCGGAACTCGCGGCCGACACCTCCCTGATTCCCGTCTGGGACCCGGATGTGCCGTTTCCGTCCCCGCAGGATATGCGCGATCTCGACATCGTGACTCACGTCTCCGTCAACCGTGCGCAGCGCGACGGATATCATTATTTACACGAAGCGACCATTGCCTGGCATCGCGACCGGTTCTATATGGGCTGGGCCAACCACCGCACCAGAGAAACCGGCGACTACGATGAACTGATTCGCGGCTGCACCTCGTCCGATGCTTTGCACTGGGGCAGTCCGTCGATCTGGGCTCAGACGCCGCTGGTGGACGCGACTTCGCACAACCACCCGCTGTTGTTTGCGCACGGCGACCGGTTGTACGGCTTCTTCGTCTGCTGGCGTCAGGAACATCTGCCGACCACCGAGTTGTTTATCCTCGACGATGCGACCGGAAAATGGGAATGGCAAAAAGAGTCGTCCATTCCCGAATTCGTGCCGTTCTGCACGCCGCAGCGGATGGAAAATGGAAACTGGGTCATCGGCGGCGAAAAGCATTGGTCTGACGCGGCCGTGGCCATCAGCGACGGTGACGATCTCACCCGCTGGAAGATGGTGACCATTCCCCGTCCCGACGATCTCAAATTGTTGTATCCGGAGACGGCGATCGTCTCCCGGCGCAACAACGAGCTGCTCGCGGTCTGCCGTCCGCAGCAGGAGGCGCTGTCCGCTCCGTCCGCATGGAGCGCGCCGGTGTCGCGGAGCCGCGATGGCGGACGCACCTGGACGATGTTGGGCTTGAGCAATTTCCCCCTGGCGCCCAGTCAGCCTTTCTCCGGCCGGTTGAGTACCGGACAGAATTATCTGCTGACCAACAACATGGAGGACGGACGCTGTCTGCTGACGATCGCCGTCACCGGGCCCGAAGGCGGATTGTTCCGGCGTATTTTCAAAGTGCGTCACCAGCAATGGCCGCGAATCCGGCTGTTCGATAATGGGTTCGGCCGCCCCACGGAATGGGCGTATCCCGGCGCCATCGAACGCAACGGGAATCTGTATATCACTTATTCCCAAGGCAAAGAAGATTGCACGCTTTCGATTGTTCCGGTGGAAGTGTTGTCGGTATAAGTTCCCGGTTGTTCGGCGGACCCGAAGCGAGAAGCAGAACCGTGAGCTTGCAGCGTGGCCCAGGCGGGAGTTTTGCGAAAAGAGCGCGGGATTGCCCGTTTTCGGAAATTTCAGGAATTTCGAGGTTTTGTCCGATGACATCTTGCTTTTTCGGTGAAATCGCATTATAATTGTCTTCGAAGACAGAAAGATCGATAAGACGCCGGAGGAAGGATCAGACAGGATGGTTACGATTCAGGATATTGCGGAAAAAGCGGGCGTTCCGGTCAAAACGGCATCCCGGGCGGTGGCCGGGGTGACGCTGGGCAAACGTCGGGATGCGAAGGAACGCGCCGAACGGGTCCTGCGGATCGCGAAGGAATTGGGGTATCAACCTTCGATCGTGGCGCAGTCCCTGCGTACCGGCAAGACCAGAACCATCGGGATGGTTGTCTCCGGGCTTAATCAATATTTCGGCTGTCTGATCGAGGCCTATCTCGACGCTCTTGAAAAACGCGGCTACCGCCTGCTGCTGGAAGTGACCAAATCGAGCGAAGAAAAGGAATACGAGTGTCTGAAAGACCTCCTACGCCATCGCGTCGACGGGGTGATTTATATTTGCGATCTGCCCCGCGAGCTTCGGACGGAACACCGGATGTTGCTGGAAACCCGCTTCCCCCTGTTGACGACAACGTCCGACGATCACGGTTTCGGCATGGTGAGACACGATTTTGTTGCGGCAATCCATGCCGCCGCGAAATTTCTGTACGACCGGGGAAATCGCGAGATCGGGCTGGCGCTTCCCCCCATGCACTATGTGCAGAACAGTCAGATCGGAGAAGCGTTCGAGGCCGAATGTGCGCAGTTGGGAATGGATGGCTTCGTCTATCATCAGGAGCCGGAAAGCGACGATGAAATCATTCTGACCCGGAGCAACCGGGCGTGGATGGTTTATGGCTTCCAGATGGTCGACCGGATTACCGCCGGCTTTCGGGCGCGGGGCTGCCATCCGGATATCGTCGGATTCTGCGACGATATCGGGTGGAAACTGCATCCCCGGTTCGACATTTGCGGCGCGATTATTTATTGGACGGAGAAGATCGTCGAGGCCGCGGCCGATGAGATCATCGCCCGGATCGAATGCGGTCCCGACGCTGGGAACCCGGATATTGCAATCCCCGCCAACTTTGTGGCGGAAAAAGACTTTGAACAACTTGAGTCCACGGGATTTTCCGCGCGCTGAATTTGCGGTTCCGTCCAACCCCGACGGACCGGCGGCAAGCATTCGTGTGATGATATAAAAACTTTGAGAGAGGAGAACGACGATGGCAAAATATTTACACCTATTGAATTTTTATGTGTATAATTCGGCTAATTAGAAAGTGACGGTACGGTTGATGAAGCAAAACTACGCTGGAAAGGGAAAAAAGATGAAAAAAAGATCATTCACTCTTATCGAGCTCTTGGTAGTTATCGCGATTATTGCCATTCTGGCCGGGATGCTGTTGCCGGCGTTGGGTCGAGCCCGCGACAAAGCCAAAGCAATCAATTGCACCAATAATTTGAAGCAATGTATACTGGGCGTGTTCCAGTATGCCAATGATTATCAGGACCAGATGTTGTGCTATTTTTATAAAGGAACGTCCGGAACTTATGGGGTGGCCGAATATCCCTGGGCATGGCCTTTGGGAAATGCCGAAAAAGGGGCCAACCATCCGGAAGACGGCGGGCGTTATGTGCCGAACCGGAATTCGTTTTTCTGTCCGCAGCGGGTTCAGCCGGAAACCAGTTGGTATTATACCTATGGTTTTCTTAACATGAAAGATAATAAGAACTTCTACAACAGCATGAAAAGTACGTGGGGCGATTTCATGTATTCGCCTTCCAATGCCATGCAATTCTACTTTTTCCCGCGGATGAAGCGACCGTCCATCATTCCGGTTCTGATGGATACGGCGTATATCGTCAAAGGCAGTTACTATGGATGCGGATTCTTCTGCACTTATTATAATTCCATGAGCTCCTATGGGGCCAGTTTAAATCATGGGAAGACCGGCAATATTGCTTTTGGCGACGGTCATGTCGAGTCCGAAACCGCCAGGGGATTCCAAGAGATCGGTTTCACTCATGTGATTGTCAATTTAATCGATACTCCAATCAATTAAGCGAGGAAGTCCGCCATGTACCGTTTTCCTTTTTTATGGTTTGCCTGTTTATTGCCGACCGTAGTATCGGCGGGTGAAATGATGGTCGATTCCGGGAAAAGCGAATACCGGATTGTGGTCGACGCCTCCGCGATTCCGGCGGAACAGACTGCCGCCCGGGAGCTGCAATTTTTTCTGGAAAAAAGTACCGGAGTCAAGTTGCCGATTGAAAAGGAAAAAGACGGCCCGGCAATTTTTGTCGGACAGTCGCCGTCCGCGCTGAAAACCCTGGGCTTGAAATCGTGGGCCGAACTGAAGCCGGATGAGATCCGGATGAAGACCGTCGGCAAAGATTTATTCCTGGTCGGCGATCGTCCGCGCGGCACGCTCTACAGTGTTTACGAATTTCTCGAACAGCAACTGGGCATTCGCTTCTGGACGGCGGATGTGACGGATATTCCCCGGCATCCGCAACTGACACTCCCGCAACTCAATGATTGCTATGTTCCGCCGTTTCAGGTGCGTTCCGCCGGTTATCATACGTTTCTCCCCCATCTGGAATTTGCCGTAAAAATGCGCAATAATATGCTCGTCGGGCATGGCCATAAAATTCCGGCGGAATGGGGCGGCGACGTTCAGGTATTGGGCGGAGTTCATACTTTCAGCGGAACGTTGATTCCGGTGAAAACCTATTTTGCCGCTCATCCGGAATGGTTTGCCGAAAGAGATGGCCGGCGGCAGGGAAACGACAGCCAATTGTGTCTGACCAATCCGGCGTTGCGCCGCGAACTGACCCGTCGGGTTCTGGAACAACTGGCTCAACATCCGGGCTGCCGTTATATCTCGGTGTCGCAGAATGACAACTGCAATTTCTGTCAATGCCCGGCTTGTACCGCGTTTATAAAAAAACACGGCAATCAGACCGATCTGCTGATCGACGCGATCAATGAAGTTGCCGCTGCGGTCAAGCAAAAATATCCGGCGGTACTGGTTGAGACGCTGGCGTATCAGGATACCCGGATGCCGCCCAAAAACATCCGGCCGCTGGATAACATTATCATTCGTTACTGTACGATCGAGCAACAGAGCTTTCAGCCGCTGACGGATCGCCATAACCAGAACATTTATCGCGATCTGATGGGCTGGAAACGGCAGGCCCGGCAACTGATGATCTGGAATTACGTCACCAACTTCAGAAGATATTACCTGCCGCATCCCAACTGGTCGGTTCTGGCTCCCGATCTGCGTTTATTCCGGGATTGCGGCGCGATCAATGTTTACGAACAAGGTTCTTGGAACGGCGGCGACGGCATTGCCGACCTGAGTGATTTGCGCGCCTGGCTGACCAGTAAATTGCTATGGAATCCGGGTTGCGATCCGAAGTTATTGATCCGGGAATTTCTCATCGGGTATTACGGCCCGGCGGCCAATGCCGTCGGCAGTTATATCGACTTGATGAGTCGAAGCGCCTCGCAACATCCTTTCGCGCACGGCAACTGTTTCAGCCGGTCGACCACGGAATGGTTGGATGCCGCAACCCTGTTGCAAGCATTCAACATCATGAACGAGGCCAAACAGCAGTTCGGTTCCGATCCGGTCTATGGCCTTCGAATCACGACCGCGGCAATTCCGATTACCATTGCTTTCCTGGAACGTCAGCCCGTCGGCGATTTGTCTTCCGCTCCGGAATCTTCATCCGTAAACTATGATAAACTGGTCGCGGAAACATTAGCGGATGTCCAAAGGGCCGGGGCGCTCCGCATGAATGAAAGGGGATTAACGCCGGAAGCATGGGCGAAAAGATTGCTTTTTTTTCATGCGCCCAACAACGGTCATTCCTGGCCGGTTCTATCCGGGAAAAAATATCATGCCTGGGCTGTTAAGGACATTACCGATATCAATGCTTTGAACAAAGGGGTCTTTATCGATAAAGATTCGGCGGCAACATCCGGAACGGCAATTCGGGAACCGAATGTTCACAAGGAATGGCATGTTCAGGTATATGATCTTCCCTTAGGTACTTTCGATCTCTATATTGAAGCTCGTGCCGACAGTTCCCAGCCGCAGGGCAATGCCATCCGGATCGGAACGTATGACGTGACGAATAAAAAAGAAATCGCCAAAGATTTTCCGGCCCGGGAAATTGCCGGCAATGCTTATCACTTAATTAAGTTCGGGCGGGTAACGCTGAAAGATAATATGTGCGTATTCATTGCCCCGATCATCAATCCGGCGGTCAAAAATATCTGGATCGACCGGCTGGTTCTGGTGCGGCCGGAATAGCGCATCACAGCAGGAGAGGATGAACATGAAAGGCATTGTTCTGGCCGGCGGCGCGGGAACCCGCCTGTATCCGATCACCTGCGGGGTGTCCAAGCAGTTGCTGGCCGTTTACGACAAACCGATGATCTATTATCCTCTCTCGGTGCTCATGCTGGCCGGCATTCGCGACATCCTGATAATCACCACGCCGGAGGATCAGTCGGCGTTTATCCGGTCGCTGGGATACGGTGAGGGGTTCGGCGTCCGTCTGACCTATGCCGTTCAGCCGTCGCCCGACGGTCTGGCGCAGGCGTTCATCATCGGCGCGGATTTCCTCGGCTCCGACCCGGTGGCGTTGGTGCTGGGCGACAATATTTTCTATGGGGCCGCGTTGAGCGGTCTATTGAAAAAAGCGGCGGCGCGGGGAAAAGGCGCCACCATATTCGGCTGTCAGGTCTGCGATCCGGAACGTTTCGGCGTGGCGGAGTTCGATGCCGACGGAAAGCTGGTGTCCATTGTGGAGAAGCCCCAACATCCGCGCTCGAATTATGCCGTTGCCGGACTGTACTTCTACGATAACGACGTGGTGGAAATCGCCCGCCATATCCGTCCGTCGCCGCGCGGAGAACTGGAAATAAGCAGCGTCAACCAGGTCTATCTGGAACGCGGCGATTTGCAAATGGAACGGCTCGGCCGTGGCTTCACTTGGCTGGATACCGGTACGTATCGGAGTCTGCTCGACGCCGCCAACTTTATTCATACCATCGAAACCCGGCAGGGCCTGCAAGTGGCATGTCTACAGGAAATCGCGTACGACAACGGCTGGATGTCCGCCGCAGAAGTGCGCGACAGCATGAAACATCTGATGAAAACCGAATACGGACAATATCTGGATCGCCTGATCGGGCGTCATGAAAAATGAGTCATAAATTTTTATTATTCGTTGAAGATTGTCAAGTGGTTCGCCCGCCGTTTGCAATCAGCGAATTTTCGAGTGTCGCCATCAAATGGCCGGTATTGAGTTGCAGCACCCGGGAAAAACAGTTTTGAGCCTGCGGTAAATTACCTTGCGCGGTATACGCCAGTCCCAACAGATAATCATAATGCCGGGTGCGGACATCGGCGGGATTTTCCAGATAGGACAAAAAGAACGGCGTGGCCTTGAAATAGCCGTAATCCGGCTCGCTTTTTTCTTTTTGCCATTGTGCGATCGCCTTTGCCAACAGCGCGGTGGCTTCCGTTTCCCGGCCCAGATGACGGTATGCCAAGGCCCGATATACGTCCAGTTCCGGCAGATACATGTACGTAAAATAATCGACGTTTGTTTCTGCGAGCGAACGATAAATTTTCTCGCCTTGAACCGGTGCGATATGGTCCAAACATTGTGCCTCATAATACCGGCACGGAAAATTTATAACTTGATTCCAGATACCGGCGCCAAGATTGTCCGGAAACACCTGGCCGGCCTGGAAATAAGTCAGCGCCGTTTGATATTCTTCCCGTTGCAATGCCTCGCGTCCAAGCTTGAAATGGGCAAAAATCCACAGCTCAACCAACGCATGTTCGCCGCCTTCGCAAGGCGTAAAGGTATGAGCTTTCAATAATTCGATGGCCCGGGCGCAATCGCCCCGCTGCTCGTAGCCCCGTACCAGTTCCATATACAAGTCGTCGCGGCGTTCCACCTGCGTCATATTCTGCTGGAGCAGTTCCAGTCGTTCGTTCGACGGACGGTTCAGCAACTGCAGCAAATAATTCAACTCGAAAATCAACTGCGGATCGTGCGGACGGAGTTCCAAGGCCTGATGCAGAAACGATAAGGCACGATCTCCATCGCGGCGTTGGTTGTAATACGCCATGCCGAGATTGCGGTACAGCACATAATAGTTCTCCCCGCCTTGCCGGGCCGTCTCCCAGGCCTGAAGTGCTTCTTCACAACGGTGCTTTCCGTACAGCAGATTGCCCAGATAATAGGCCGCGCGCGGATCCGGAACCGCGGCGGCTTCTTCCAAAACCGCCATTTCTTCCAAGCGCGACGGGAAACAGTAATCCGGGTTCATATTTCGAGCCGTCCGCCAGGCCAGATCGCCGTCCGCCGAGTTGCCGGACCGGCGCAAAATCCAGCCCAGCACATAATAAATCATCGGACTGACAGTCCGGCCGGTCATGAACCGGGTAAAACCGGTAAGGAGTTTGGCGGCTTCGGCATCCAACCCGGCGCCGGTATAATCGAAAACAATGTCGAGCACGGTCTGGGACGGATCGCTCGCCATGAGTTGGAACATTTCCGTCGAGTTGTCCAACCGTTCGTTCATGGCCCGGTAATCAAGCGGATCGGCCGCCAGGATGGCGGCAACCCGTTCACGGGCGGCGGCGGGACGGTCGAGCAACCGTTCGACGCTTGCCAGCAACGCCGCGGCCTGCTGATGGTCGGCGTTGGTCTTCAGCGCGGCCAACAGATGTTCGCGGGCGGTCCGGAAATCCCGGCGGAGACAGTCGATTTGTCCCAGCGCATAGTAACCGGCGCTGCGCCACCGGAAATTCCAGATCGCCTTATAAAAGGCATCGTAAGCGCCATCGTAATCTCCCCGATATTTCAGGGTGATGCCCAGATTGAAATACGCTTCGCCGTCAGGCGGATTGGGATTGAAGCGCGTCAGCGAGGCAATCGCGGTCCGGAAATATTTTTCGGCCTCGGCATAACGTCCCTGCCGCAACGCCGACAATCCTAATGCGTTGTTGGCGCGGTCATGGGCGGGATCAAGTTCCAAGGCCCGCAACCAGTAAACGTCCGGGTTGACCAGGGGATCGCGATACTGGCACAAATGCAATCCGGCCCGATATAAGTCTTCCGCCCGATTCAAGGTCTGTGGCGCGGGTAATCCGGGGACCGGTTGGGGAATTTCTGACGAAATCGGCGGCGTTTGACGATACTCCATGATGGTTTTGCCGTCCGCTCCGGTTATGGTAATCACCAGGGTATCGACTGTGACTCCGGGCGGAACCGCGAAGTCGGCGTTGAAAACCTGTCCGGCGACCAATTCAAGCATGGCCGCATGAAGAAGCATTTCGCCCGTTCGAACGGTTAATTCGGCCCCGGTGAGGTTCCCGACCGCATAAAGCCGTAATGCGGCTTTGCCGGCGGTCACCCGGCACCCGAGGGCGGCCGTGGTATTGGCGTTCAGCGGTTCGCCGATCTCGCGAATCGGATACCAGAACTGGCTGAATTCCTTCACTTCATACGGTTCGATCCAGGCAAAGTCGGGTTGATTGTCGGTATAGACCCCGGCCATCAGTTCGGCATAGGCGCCATCGGTATCGGTCAGCGCTTTTTCCCAGGATTGAGACAACTGGTTATAGGCCCAGGTGAACATCTTTTTACCCGGGGAGAGATGGTGGTCGGCAACATGGACGACCCCGGCGTTTTGGTCGTGATCGTAGCCGCCGAAAAAGTCGTAGCGGGACCGGGCGGAAAAATAGGAAGTCGATTTGACGGTATTTTTATGCCACCGGAGATCGGTGTTGCCGGCACGGTAGTCGATGCCGTTAAACATCGAATTGGCAATAGGGAATGCCGTTACCGATTTTTTATAATGAAAATGAACATAGTTCACATCCGGCGGGAAAAATAACTGATATTGCCGATTGACCGGGACGGCAATATTTTCCCACCACAGAAACGAGTGCGCAAACGGAGTTCGATTGTAAAGCCGGGTCCGGGTTTCCAACAACGCCCGGTCGGGAAACAGACGGATTCCGACCATGCCTTTCATCCGATCGAGCGGTTCGTGTTCGCTGAGCCATACGGTCACGCTGCCGTCGGAGGTCTCTTCAATCTTGAAATCGGTCGGCATGAAGGTGGAAGGACGGTGATGTAGTGGCCAGTTGAATTCCGCGCCGCCGGAAATCCATGATCCGAACAACCCGATCAAGGCCGGTTTGATGACATGTTGGCGATAGAAAAAGTCATAGCCGTTGGTCTTGTCTTTCGCCCCGAAGATCCGCCCGCCGAGTTCCGGCAGAATGATCAGTTCGAGGAAGTCGTTTTCCAGAATGACGGCCGTGTATTCCTTGTCCACTTTATGGTCGCGGACGACCTGATTGACGATGGCGTTGGGATAGACCCGGCCGCTGGTACGCTGATGCACGCGGTTTTCGCAGTACATCGGCAGACGTTCTTTTTCCGGTTCCGGGTAAGTCGGGATCGTCATTTTTTCAATACGGAATTGAACTTTGCCATATTTCATGGTGTTCCTCACTCTCTTTATACCATTCTCTGAAAATCACAAATGTCATATGGCCGGGCTGCGCTCAAGGAACCCGGTCGACTGCCGCCTCGTCCGTCACCAGCAGCGGATAATCGGTCAGCGGCAGACGGCGCAGTTCCAGATAGCCGTTGGCGTTTTCTTCCACGTCCGCAATCCGATAGAGTTTGCCGCTCAAGGCATCGATCAGTACCGGATGCTCCAGGCGACGAAGTCCGTCCGGCTGTCCCACCACTTCCAGCGTCACCGGAGTCATGCCCGGCCAGCCGCGCTGCAAATCTTCCGGATAGTAGTAGGCATACAGCGGATATTCGTTCCGCGCGAAGGTTCCGACAACGGGAGCGAGAAACGGGAGTGCGCCGGTTTGCCGCAGCGCCCAGTCGACTTTCAGCACGGCATAATAATTGTCCGCTCTGCAGGCGGCATCGAACAGCGCGGCCAGATGGGCGAACGCATGATAGGCGGCTTTGGGCGTGTAGTTCTCGCCGTGGAGCAACCCCAGGCGAATCGGCGGTCGGGCCTTGCCGTCCGCCAGCCGGTAAGTGCGTCCGATCAAATCGACAATATGAAAATAGGAGATGCGTTCCATGCGGGCCATCGTATCGAGCACAATCCGCCGCAACACGTATTTTGCCTGGGTGGTTTCGGAGGCAAAATAGGGTGTCAGCCAGCTATCCTGATGGCCGTACGGCTGTGACGGATACCCGCACTCGCCCTGCTGGAGTTTGACGTGCGGCGCATAGCGCTGAAACAGTCGCCGCAAGGCTGCCAGCCGGGCAAAGTAATCCTGTTCCGGCAACGTCGCATAGGGATGGACCGCAAAGGCATCGAGATGCGGGCCGATGCCTGCTTGCAACGCCTGCTGGACAAAGGCAATTTCGATCATGCTGCAGCACCCGCTGGTTTTTGCTTGCGGATCAATCTTTTTTATGATCGGCGCAGTGATTCCGACCAGCTCGGCAAAATTTGTACCGGAAGCCCGCGTCGGCTGCCAGAAAATGTCCAGATTCGGTTCATTCCAGATTTCCCACTGATCTACCCGTCCCCGGAAATGTTCGACGATGGCGGCAACAAAGTTTTTCCAGGCGTTCAGACATTCTTCCCCGTACCCGGTCGGCACACAACCGACGCCGGTGGCGGTGGGAATGCCGGGCATGTAAAGTCGATTGCCGTAGCCCAGATTGAACCATGGTTGCACGCCGCGCTCCAACAGATTGTCCACCACAACGTCAAGCCAGGAGAAATCGTAGGCGCCTTTGACGGTTTCACAGCGATTCCAGCCGGTCTGGCAGCGGGCCCATTTGGCGCCGGCGGCGGCCAGGGCATCATAACACCGTTCGGGGTCGAACATCTCGCGGTCGAGCGTTTCAAAGCCAATACCCAGCGGGGAGGACGAAATGTCCCGGGCATGATGCGTCCGCAGGTTTCCGATCGCTTCCACCTTTAAAATCGGATCGGTAAAAATATCCATGGTTGCAATTCCTCTTGTTTACAAATTGTGATGGTATCAATCATTATAGCGCAGTGCGACCGGTTGTCGTTACCGGGATTGACGATATTTTTACACGATCTTACGATTTTTAGAATTGTTCCAGGCGGCGGTACGGCGAGAATCCCAAGATGTTGTTTCCCAGATGTCGCTATTCGATTTGCATATTATGACGAATGGCATCAAAGTATGTCGGGAGATCAATACGATGGCGCAGGGACGAATTGAAAAAGACATTTTTCCGGATCTGATGCTGGCACCGTTCCACTATGCCTGTTTCACCCGGTTCATCGGAGCATGCGCCGATCCCGCTTTGCTCCGCCACCCCTGTTTTCAGATCGTCGTGGGACTTGCCGGAACGCTGCATTTCGAACTGGCCGACGACCGGCGGACGCTCACCAGTCAGGCGGGCACGGTCTGCGTCCTCAGTCCCGGCATCCGCCACAACTGGCACAGCGGACCGAACGGCTGCTGTGAAAACTTCATGTTCTTCTGCGACGGTTTTGCAGAAACGGATTCCGAGCTCGGCCGGGTTTTCAATTTCAAGCATACCGACCTGGTCTGGCTGTTCAACCTGGCGCCGAAGTTTTCTGCGTTTTATATCGGCCAATTTCGCGAACTGATTGCGCATCACGACTGCTATCAGGCCAATATCATGCACGGGCTGCTCTATGCGTTCTGCGGGACGATCTGCCGTCAGGCGGGACACCTTTACGGGCAGCTTGACGGTACGGAAAACCATCCGGCGTTGGGCCGGGCGGTCGATTTGATGAAGCACGATTACCGGGAGAGCCTTACCCTGGAACAGTTGTCGAGGCAATGCGGATTGGGAACCAGTCGTCTGTCGGAACTGTTTCGACAAAAATTCGGGATGTCGCCGATCCAATACCGCAACGAATTGCGGGTGAAAAAAGCCATGCAGTTATTGCGTTATTCCGACATGAACATTACTCAGATCGCGGAATATCTGGGATTTCATTCGCTCCATTACTTCAGTCGTTTTTTCAAACAGCAAACTGGCCGCAGTCCCTCCGATTTTGTCGTAAAATAATGTCATAAGATGCAGCTCCCAATTTTGCTTCATAAGCGGGATTCCGCGAATGGGAATGTCATCACGCCAAAGTAACCGGAGACCGTTGACCCGTTATGCGTCAGTTCATATCCTTGCCGCCACGACAATAATTCCCTGCCGCTTCAAAAAAATCTGCAATATTTTCTTTTTTTTGCTTGTGTTTTATCCTTATTAGGATAAAATACAATAATCTTAAAATTGAGGTGTGAAATGAGCGAAGATGAAGTTCGAGCGAAGTGGTTGGCGGAAATGGAGAAATTGTGGCCGGTGGCGAAAGGTTCGGTTCGGGAAGTGAAGAAAAAATGCAACCGTAAAGGGTGCAAGTTGTGCGCGTCCGGACAGTGTCATACAGCCTGGCTGATGACGTTTTATCAGGACGGCCGCCAGAGTTCGCGTCATGTTCCGACGCCGATGTTGGCGACCGTAAAAACGGCCTTGGAAAATGGTCGCAAGCTGGAAGCGTTGATGGTGCAGACCGGTCTTGATCTGTTGAAAGCCGCGAAAGGAAAATAGTTTCGTGGGCTGGACGAATCATTCGAACTGGCGATCCCATCGGATCGCGCAACTGGAACAACTTAACGAGTCGCTGGAGATGCGTTTTCTGGACGCGAAAACAGCGGGAGGAGCGGCGGCGTATAATGAGTTTAAGCGGGAGGAACGGCGGCGCTTGGCGGCGGAAGCTCAGGTTAAGCAACTGGAAGAACAAATTGCTTGGCTGAACTTGGAAAACCAGCGGCTCGGCCGACAATTGCGGGATCAGAGCAAGTTGCAGGATGCTTTGGCGACTGCCGTCGCCCGGATAAAAGAACTGGAAAAAACGCTTCATCTGCGCTCCGGTCGTGAAGAACCTTACGGCTTGGCAACGCCATCGTCAAAGCAGATCAACAAGGGGAATTCGACGGCGGAAAATCGCGCGAAACGCGGCGGAGCCAAGCTCGGCCACGCCGGGTACGGACGGCGCGAATTTACGGCGGCGGAGGTTGATCAAACGGTCGATCTGGAAGTCATGCCGGAACGTTGTGAATGCGGGAGTGAAGTCTGGCAACCGAAGCGTGTAGTGGACCATTCCGTCTATCGTTTCATCCCCGCGCGAATCGAAAAATGTCTTTATCGCAAATGGGAATATGTCTGTTCGGGTTGCGGCCGCAGTGCGCCCGGCCCAGCATCCGGCGGTGCAATCTATCCAGAATATTTTCCGCGAACATCCGGATAAAATGTTCCAATGGGTAAAATCGCCGGACATTCCCGTCGAAAACAACTTCGCCGAACGGGCACTCCGTCCGATGGTCATTGCCCGCAAAGTCAGCTTCGGATCGCAGTCCGAACGCGGACTCAAAACCCGTGAAATCCTCATGACCATCCTTCATACCGCCCGCTGTCGCGGTCACGATCCGGCCGCATTCCTCGAACGCGCATTAGACCTGATCGCCGAAAATGATCTCGCCGCCGTCATCCGCCTGCTTTTTCCGATTACGGAAAAAGCGGCGTCATGATCCGCCCTTCGCCAATGAACCGAACTGACCGATTACATTGGCGAGGTAATTTCAAAAGTTTGAATTAGGACTGGGAAAGTTGCGGAATCGCGTTTCTTTATCTCAACCATGACGAAGAGGTAAAGATGAACGAACTCCGCGAGACATACATTACGATCAAACAGTATCTTTTTCCAGTGTGGGAAGAAGAATTCGGCCCGTTAACCAGCAAACAGCGGGAATTCATCCGGGAATTGGAGCTGGTTTGTCCTGATCGATTTATCGGCGCAAATCTGCGCTGGAGCGGAAAAGGGCGGCCGTGCAGCAGTCGAGAATGCTTGTTGCGAGCGTTCATGGCCAAAGGCGTTTACGATTTTCCGACCACCAAAATGTTGCTTGAAAATCTGAAAGGCGATCCGCATCTGCGGCGTTTGTGCGGGTGGGAATATCCTTCGCAAGTGCCGTCGGAAGCGACGTTTTCCCGCGCGTTCAAGGAATTCGCGGAAAGCGGTCTGGCGGATGAAATGCATCAGCGCACCGTCAAAGCATATCTGGGCCCCAAGGTGGTCTGGCACAGCAGTCTGGATTCGACGGCGATTAAAGGTCGGGAGAAGGCCTGCCGTAAAAATACGCCGGTCAAAAAGCTCAAGAAAAAACGCGGACGTAAGAGCAAAGCGGAAAAAGCGGCCTTGGCAACCGAAGCGCAACCCGAGTCTAAACCGCGCCGTTTGGAGATTCAGCCGTCCCGCTCTTTGGCCGAGAATCTGGCCGATTTGCCGACCGGTTGCGACTGGGGCGGCAAGCGCAACAGTCAGGGAAAATATGAGTACTGGAAAGGTTATAAGTTCCATGTTTCCAGCAGCGACAGCGGCATTCCTTTGGCGGCTGTTTTGACGTCCGCGTCGCCGCACGACAGTCAGGCGGCTATTCCGTTGATGCAGAAGACCGACGCGGTAGTCGGCCAAATCTTTTATGACTTGGCGGACTCCGCCTATGACGCCCCGGAAATTCATGAATTTTCCTGGAACTTGGGACATGTGCCGGTGATTGATCCGAACAAACGGCGAAGCGACGCTAAAGAACTTGAACCGGACCGAAAAAGACGCTTTCGCGGACGGACGGTGGTCGAACGGACCAATTCGGAGATCAAGGACAATTACGGCGGACGGCATATCCGAGTCAAAGGCCCGACCAAAGTTTTTTGTCATCTGATGTTTGGATTGCTCGCCATTACGGTGAAGCAGTTATTCAATATGTTGTGTTGATAAAGGTTACAGAGTCGTAACACCTGAAGAAAATGACCCGGTGAAAAATATCGGGACAGGAGAGATATCGCCGAAAATCAGGAAAAACGATGGTTTTTCATAAAAATCGGTGGTCGATACGCCAAGATCGTTTCGTCGCACCGGCAACGGAAGTTATTAACAGGAAAATGCCAAAACTTTTGAAATTAGCTCCAAATAGATAAATAGACTAAAAGTTTTGCTGTTTAAAAATTAAGGCGCGAGAAAAGAAGGGGACGCTGTTTCAAAGGAACGCCCCGGGTCTTCCCCGCTACCCAAGTTGTGAGACTGGCGTCGATAGAGACGGCAGTCTCAAAACGAGTATCCGGAGAGAAACCACGAAAACTCATCTTGAGGTGTTCGTCGACTTCCCCTCCCCCGGAAGATTTCGGACTCCGGCTAAAAAAAAATTTGCTATTTTACAACGAATGTCTTATAATGAGTAATATGCTGATCGGACTTCAGACATTTTTCGTCCGATGCAAGTTGTATTGAGGGGAGAGGGAAATACTGAAACCCTTAAGCAATGGAATGGTGACAAGAAAATGATTAAGATCGAAAAAGAATATGTCAGCGCCTCGGGCCGCCACTATATCCGTACCTTGGATGCCGAATCCGAGAATGGCGTGCTGAAAGAACGGACGATCTGGCGTTGCGATGCCCGCCGGATCCGCAACGGCCGGTATCTGTCCATGGAACAGTGGCTGGATATCGAACGGCAGGTGCGGGACGCTTACGCCAATGAGTATGACGTCGATTTCACGTCGATCTTCGAAATCTACCCGCGGGACTACATGAGCCTGGACGGCGTATTGTTCTACGAAACCTACTCCAAAGGAGACGAACAATTCGGTCATACCAGCAATATCGTGCATATCGGGCCGGTCGGGTCCTACGTGCCGAATGCCGCGCCCAGCACCGCCCACAATTACAACAATACTTCCACCACCAGCTTCAAAGCCTATGCGGCGGAAGCCAAGGCGGCCAGGGAAGCGGCGGAAAAGAAAAGCCATACCGTCCATGTCGTTCCCATGGATTATGCCGCGCTGGGCTTGAAGTAAGACCGATCCGTTTTTTCCGAACCGCCCCACGCGTTAAAGGATCGACGGATGTCCGGGATATTTTTCGCCCCGGCTCAGCATCCCTAGTTGAGTGCGAAGCTGTTGGATGTCAAGGGGTTTCCGCCAGATTTCCGCTACGCCCACCCGCATCCACTGGTCGCGCTCCACGCTATCCAGCCAGGGAACCATCATCACCACCGGCGGCATTTTTTCCCCCAGTTGCTCCCGTAATTTTTTCAAAAACACCACCGGACGAAACTGGGGTTCCCAGTCGATCAGCAACAAATCCCATCCGGCAGCAGAATCACTCAACAACTGCACCCCTTCCTCCTCGTCGGCGAATTCAACCAGCTGGTGATTTTCCCGGCGGAAGACTTCTTCCAGCAATTGGCGAATACTATCATCGCTGCCGAACAGGGCCACCTGTAGTTTACGCGCCAGCGCCGAACTCAGATTCTGATGCAGCAATTCCCGGTAACGGAAACGTTGCGTCGCCGCGGCGGAACTCAGATTGGACGCCATATGCACACCCGCCGATTCCGTGACCGGCGGCAGAATGTCGTCGGAACTGAAAGCAATCATGAATTCCGACCCCTCGTCATCGGGCCCCAGCACCGATACGGCCCCCCGGATCAGTTCCAGACTGGCTTGCACAATCGTCAGGTTCAACATCAGCGTTCCAGACAGCTGTTCAGCCCGTGACGAAGCCGGATTCAGAAAATTTTTGCGGTACAGCGCTGCCAACGGCAAATGCATTTTCTCCGTCGGCGGAGCTTTCAGCCAGAAAATCACTTTCGCCCCGCTGGAAATACAACCGTAACTTACTTCCGACCCAATCGGCGAAGTCCGAATAATTCCGGAAAGCAACAGCCCGAACCCGTTCAGCAACATATCCCGGTCGCACAGAATCAAATCCGGCTGATCCGGCGAGTAATGACAGGTCAACGCAATCTTCCGCCGTTCCGCCGGCTGGCGATATTGCTCGTCCAGCGCCTGAAGAAAATCCGCGGTATGAATGACGGTTCGCCGCACCGCATAATGCCCCGGGTCCAAATGGGACAGACTCAGCAGTTTATCGATCATGGCATTCAGCTTTTCCGTACCGTGCAATATCAGTTGGCACTGTCGCTGCCAGTCCGCATGTCCGTCCGCCGGGGACGGCAGCGCGGCCAAATTCTGCTGGAGCAGTTGAGCCGCGCCACTCACCAAGGACAGGGGATTTTTCAATTCGCCACCCACCCCACTCAAGAAATCGCTGTTGATCTGGCTGTTCTTTTCCTGCGGCCGGGTATTTTCATGTTCCCGAAGCCGACTGGCCTGCAAGCGGTTCACATAATTCTGCATGCGGTCACGAGTAAACCGGATCGCCCGCCGCAGGGCAACAATTTCTTCCGGCAGCTTTTCATCCACGGACAAATCCGCGGTAAAATCACCGCCGGCCACCGCCGTCGCCTGCTCGACGGTCTTCCGCAACGGCCGCAACACCTGAAGATGAAACATGAGCAGTTGCACTCCGGCCAGCAACAGACTGAGCAGGATCATCGCCGCCAGAAACAACCATAGCAGCGGCCGGTTGTCCGTCATCACCGGATTGATGCGCGCCGCCGGATTGAAGTCTACCGACATCCGCAGTTCCAGCTGACTCAGCAACGGCTCGATGCCCCAGAGCAGAAAAATTCCCGCCGCCAGGTTCACCGCCACCAAAGTAATGGCCAGATACGTTCCGTATTTTCGACTCAGTCTCATCGCACCTCAGTCGTGCACCGCCATCGCACCGTATTGCTCGAACAGCGGCTCCAGTTTTTTCCCCTCCACCGGGCGATGATCAATCGCGGCGGCAAACAGGTCCAACCGCTTTTTCCAGCACGCGGTCCAATCCTGATCGCCCACTTTTTCCGCGCTGTCCCGCACGGTCTGCAAAATTACCGGCAAATCCCGGTCCGTTTTTTCCCCGCGCTGTTCCCAATACAGGTTCCGGAGCAGAATCGCAAAATTCCCGGCAAAAATCTCGGACACGGAAGCATCGCCCAACTTTTCCCGCAAGTCACGGGTGGAAATATCCCGCCGCTCCAGGTAGCGGACAATCGCCACCGCCGGCGACATGGGACTAATCCCCGCTTCACTCATTTTACCGATAATATAGTTACAATTGTCCGGGGCATAGCGGTTGTTGTTCAGAAAATTGGCCAGCACCAACTCCAAGGCGGCACATTTCCGATCTCGCGGCGCGGCATTGCCGTCTTCCAGAATCGTTTTGGCCAGCTCGGCGGCTTTGGCGGAATCGCCTTTGCCCAGCAACCGGCCGACGGCCAGCACCATTTCATCGGGCGGCGGCGTCACCGTCCGCCACTCGGTGAGCGCATCCTTGCCCGCCGTGCTGATCCGATGATAGACCACCAGCACCACCGCCGTCCAGCCGACCAGGATCGCCAACACGATCCACAATTTGATCTTGAGACTGCGGGACAGAGTACCTTCGCCCGATGGCGTATTGCGTTCCAGTCTGGCAATGATAAAATCCAGTTCGGCGATAATTTCTTCGTATTCCGGACGGTTCAGCGGATTGACCATCATCATATCCAGCAACAGCCGGGAGAGCCGCCGGGGAATTTCCGGCCGCAGCCGATGCGGCGGTGCCGGCGGCTGCACCAGCCGCATCTTGATCAATTCCTCGATATCGTCATGTTTGAACGGCGTCTGGCCGGTAAAAATATGATAGAAACTGGCGCCCAGACTGTAGATGTCGCCCCGATAGTCTTCCTTGCCGCTGACCGCCTTTTCCGGACTGACGTAGTGCGGACTGACCCAGGCTTTCGTGATTTCGAAAATCCGGGTGGCGCGGGTGTCGTTGATGGCCTGAGCAATCCCGAAATCGCCGATTTTGGCCGCGCCGGTATTGTCCAACATGATGTTGCCCGGTTTGATGTCATGATGAATAATGCCATGGCGATGAGCGCATTCCAACCCTTCCACCACGCTCTTCATCCAACGGCAGGCATCCAAAACCGGCGGCGGATTGTCGGCACTGATCCGCCCTTCCAGCGAACTGTTTTTCATGTACTGCATGACAATAAACGGTTTGCCTTCGAAAATTCCGCAGGTATAGATCGGAATCACGGCGAAATGGTTGATCGTGGCCGCAGTCCGGGCTTCGTTCAGAAACAGTTCGCAACGTTCGCGGTCGCGCGCGACCGCCGCGCTCAGCACCTTGATCGCCACCTCCCGGTCCAGCGTCATGTCGCGGCCGCGATACACCGTCGACATCCCGCCCATGCCTTCGGCGGCTTCCAGAAGATAGTTGTCAAACCGCTGCGGCACCGTCAGTTCGACACCGCAGACCGGGCATTGAAACTGGGAAAACGGCTTCAGGGTGGTCACGTCCAACTTCTGTTTGCATCCGGTACAAACGATCTTCAACCGTTTCAGGTCGTCCACCACTTCATTCAGATAAGTCGTCGTCGTATTGTGAAATTCTTGTGAATAAATATCGGTATTTTCCAGCGAACGGACCGGTTCCGGCGTCACCGGCAGATTTTTTTCCGTCACCGGCCCGGGCGCGAGGCCATTCACCGGACGCAACAACGGCACCGGACCGCTCACCGGGCGCATCTTGTGAACCGGCACCAGTTTCAAATGGTTCCGACTGCTGTCGGAATCGGTTGTCAGCTTATCGCTATCGGACTCCATCTCACATTCCACTGCGGTTTATTGGCACGGGCGGTCTCCGAACCGGATTACAGCCACACGGTGGCCGTCGGTTCGTCCTGCAAAACGACATGAAATATTATATCCTGCCGACCGAGTTCCTGCAATTTTCCGGCGGCAATTTTTGCGACTAACTCCGGACGGTTGCATTCGCTGCTGATATGAGTCAGAAACAGCGCCTTGGTATGCGCGGTCAGCAATTCCGGCAGCGCCGCCATCGCATCCCGATTGTCCAGATGCCCGTGCCGCCCCATGATCCGCCGTTTCAACGCCAGCGACCGTTCCGATTCCCGCAACAAGTCCTGATCGTAATTGGATTCCAACACCAGCGCCGTACAGTCGTGCAACCGCTGTCGGGCCAATTCGTTGATGCACCCCAAGTCGGTGGCCACCCCCACTTTGTACCCGCCGCAGCTGATCACAAAACCGACCGGTTCCACCGCGTCGTGCTGCACCGCGAACGGCGACACCAGAAAATCGCCGCAGGAAAACGTCGAACCCGGGCTGAACACCTTCACCTGCGGCCAGCGGTCGCCCCGGCTTCGCACCACGTATTCGTAAGTCCCGGCGCTGACAAACACCGGAATGCCCAGTTGTTCGCTGAGCACCCGACACCCTTCGATGTGATCGCTGTGTTCATGCGTCACCAGAATCGCCTTCACAATTCCGGCATCGATTCCTTCCTGCTTCAGCCGTCGCAAAATCTCTTTCCGGCTGAAGCCCGCATCCACCAGAATTCCATAGTCCCGCGAATGTACCAGCAACGCATTTCCGCGGCTACCGCCGCCCAAGACCGATACGCCGATTTCCATACTGCCCAATCCTCTTTTTCCTGGACGAATGATCCCAATAAGAATAGTCTTCCGGCGCGGATTGTCAACCACCGCGCCGTAGCATTAGAAAGGTTCGAACCGCGCCGCCGGATTCGCTTCGACCGTCGATTATTGACCGGCACCATCCAGTTCCGGCAACTCGGACAGCACCAGCATATCCCGAATCCCGTCCGCCAGCGTATGCTGACTCGCACTCCAAGCGGACCAGCCATCCCGCAATGCCTGGATCGAACGAGGGTCTGTCGCCATACCAGCCAGTCGTTTCGATGCGTCTTTCAAACTTTCGTAATTTCGGCGATTGGTGTCCGCCATCGTCTTGACCGCGGCCGTACTCCATGGTCCCAAGGTTAGTTGTTCGCAATAAACAATCCATTTTTCGCTCAACGGCATCAACTGCTGCTCGATGGTCGTCATCCCGGCAGCCGGATCATGTTCCCATTGTTCGCCGACAACCGCCGCCAGCCGTTGCAGTTCCCGGATCAGTCGTCGTTGTTCGAACAACTGGCAAAGTATTCTTTCCCGAATCGTACCCCGGCTCCAGTCCGGCGTTAAACCGGCGCGTATAGTCCGCCGCATCCAGACCAGCAAATCGTCGCAATACGGCATCGCCTGAATATACGGATAGCCGCATTGTCGCCCCACATCCATCATCGCGTCAATCGTATAAAGTACATTGTGATCGGACGGTTGAAAATGGACCCATTCGGCATTCCGAGCGGCGGCGATATTGGGATTATAAATCACCACATCGTTGCGCTGGCAGGCGATCCAATCGCATACAGTCTGCCAATGGGAACAATGCTCCAGAAAATGAATGAAGGTAACGCAGCCCGTCGGACTGCATGACGCCTCGAACGGACGGTCGAATTGCTGCTTCCGATAGTCGATCCGGACCTTTTCCCCGATCCCGTAAATTTCCCGGAATTTTTTTTCGTACCCCTGATAAGTTTCGGCAAATCCGTCAATCACCGTAACTTGCGAGGCATGCAGCAACGTCGTTTCAAATTTAGGGATGCCACCGCCCACCGAGGTTGCGTCGCTGTAATAATACAACAATTCCGGCAAAAGTCCGGCCACATACCGCCGCAACCGCCGATAGTGAGTCCGATCGGAGTGTAAGATTTGAATGGCCTTGCTTTCATAATGCTGTTCCAATTCGTCGGACTGCGCATCGCCGGGATTTTTCCGTTCCGCCACGCCGGGCTGAACCATCGTAAAGTTTTCCGGAATATACATGTCTGCCTCGCTCTGGTTGTCGGGAACGCCGGAATCGGCCATTGTCCATTAGCATATCGTCAAATCCCGCTTTTTCAATGTCGGCATGATCGGGAAAGTCGGATTGGAAAAAATGCAAAATTGCAGTAGATTAACGCTATGCTGTCAACTTTGAGGATTCATCGCCATGCCGAAACGGAGAAAACTGGGTACCGTCTATGATCTGTCGCCGGCGCAACAAGTCCGGAACTGGATCGGAGAAAATATCGGGCGTTTCTTTTTTGCCGTCGTAATCTGTGTGATCTGGGTCGCTGTTTATTACGTGCTGCTGGGAGTCTTGTCCTTTCTGCTGGAAAACATCCAGCAGGTGGAAAATCCGCCCACCGCCAAAGCGCTGATGCAGACGCAGGTTTCCTCGATTATTATCGTCGTCGGCATGGTATTGATCTGCATCTACGTGTTCCGCGAGCTGTTCAAACGGAAAAGAAAAAAGTCCTGAGGTGCCGGAGATGTCCGCAGCACGCCGTTTTGCCGGTCTTGTCGCAGTTGTCCTGATGACGTCGATGCTGGTTTCCTGCACGGAAACCAAAGTCGCCGGATATTCGCCGGAGGGCTGGAAATTCCGCAAACAGAAACAGCGGCAATTCAAACCGGTCGACGCATCTCATCTCGAATTGATGCTGGTCAGCAAGCGACTCGGTTTCATGGCCGGAGAAAGCGTGACGCTGACGTTCCGCCTCGTCAACCGCGGTGAAAAAACCGTCAACATTCCGGAATGGCTGGCCTCGCCGGAAGACAATCTGAAACTTTACTACCGACCGTTGAAAGCCGATCCGCCGCACACTCCTTTCCAGGCGTCCGAATGGACTTGCGTCCAGCCGGAATTACCGCCGTCGCCCGAACATTTCGAGCTGACCTTGAATCCGCGAAATTCGGTTTTGGTCACGAAGCGTCTGCCGTTCATCCGGAAGATGGCGCCGCCGCCCCAGCCGCAGATGTATCAGGTGATTGTCGCCTCCAATCTGGCCTCGCTGCAACTCCACGGGGAAACCATCGTCATCACCGTCAAGTAAAACGGAAATTCCGAACGCGGAAGACGCAAAACGCTTTTAATCCGCCAAGTTCGAGCGTCGGGGATGGGGTCCGGGAAAGAATGTTTTTTACACTTGCGGCAAGCGGACGGTCTTCTCAATATTGAGCTTGGTCGTTTTGTCGATGATGTCGCCGTTGGGATCCACCATCGTCTTGTCCTCGTCCGGAATCGGCTGCGCGGCAAAAATGCCCGGCAGCGTTTTCTTCATGTACGTGGACAGGGTGACAATCGTCGGGCCGTAGCCGTTTTTATAGATGTAATACTCCAGTTCCCGAGCCAGGTCGGAAGTCGAGGCGAACCGGTCGGCCGGTTCTTTGGCCAGCATCCGCTTAAGAAGTTGCTTCAATTCATCATCCAGATCGGCCGGGAGCAAATCCCAGTTGATCACATTTTCGCGAATGTCGCCGACCATATCGCGCACCAGTTTGTCGGCCGCCCGGGGCAGTTTGCCGGCGAGCATGAAGAACAACACCACGCCGAGCGAATAAATGTCCGAGTGGAAATCCAGTTGCGCGCCGGCCACAATCTGTTCCGGCGACACGAACGGCAGTTTGCCGGCGATGCCCCGGTCCAGTTTCCGCACCGAGGCCCGGGCGATGCCGAAGTCGGTCAGTTTGGGCACGCCTTCGGTGTTGATCAGAATGTTGTGCGGGCACACGTCGCAGTGCACGATGTTCATGGGACGGCCGGCGGCATCCACCCGGGTATGCGCGTAAGCCAAACCGCGGGCAATCCGGCTGGCAATGAACACCCCCAGCTCCGGCGGCAACTTCAAATGCACCCGGGTATGAAATTCCATGAAATCGTAGAGGGAAATACCGTCCACATATTCCAGTACGAAGTAATATTCCTTCTTTACTTTCCCCAGCTGATAAATCTGGACGATGTTCTCATGGATCAAGTTGGCCACCAGCATGGCTTCGGAAATGAATTCTTCGACGAACTCATTATTGTCGGCCAGTTCTTCCAGAATGGTCTTGATGGCGACGATTTTGGAAAAGCCCAGCACACCTTTCTGTTGGGCTTTATAAACCGATCCCATACCGCCGTCGGCAATCTTGGCGACGATCTCAAATTCCACCTTGTCGAGGATGACCTTGTTCATGGCTGCGTGCTCCTGCAAATTTTTTCCAATGCGGCCAACCGCAATGGTTTGAGTTGCCGGTAAAGGTTCCGGCAATAATCCGTATAATAAGTGATTTTATGTAAAAATTTCGTTTCCAGCTCCTGCCACGCGACATCGTCCAGAGGCATCTGACGTCCGGCCAGTTCCCGGCGAAACCGGTTGGCCCGTTCGGCGAAACGGTCGGTCAGAATATAGAACAGATCGGCATCGCACAACACTTTCTCAAGCAACCGTTGCGGATGATAGGGAAATTCCGTAGACAGAATCAACGTTTCGATTTCCGTCAGTTCGGGTTCGCCGTACCCGAACTGCGGCAAATAACGGCGGGCGAATTCGACGCCCAGGGCTTCATTCCGCTCGTAACGGCGCAGATACCCGGTGTCATGACACAGCGCCGCCGTTTTCAGCAGCACCGTCTCCCGCTCCGAACACCCGCATTCCGAAGCCAAGCGAGCCACGGCGGCCACCACGTCTGCCGTATGCTCCCAATTATGAAAAAAATAGGTGGGCGGCAACTGTTCCCGCAGTTGCTGCAAAATCATTTTTTCCGCACTTTGGTAGTCCATAACCGTCCGCTCGGTAGTTTTTCTTCCTCGCCCAATGTACCTGAGCTTGTTCTTAAGTCAAGTTCGCCGATGCGGTTCGGAGATTTTTTTTATAAGATTTTTGTTGCGGCCGATTGTCAACGACATTATCACGATATATGTTATATAATTTTAGTTTCAATGGAATGCTGTCAATAAACGTTGGTGAGGATAAGGCCATGGCTATCGAATTGTCCTATGTCATCATGACGCCTTATACGGTCATGAAATCTCGTACCGGCGGGGTCATCTCCCGCTTACTTTCCCGGACCGATCTGGAATTTATCGGGGCCAGAATTCTGCCGTTCAGCGATGAACTGGCCGACCGTTATGCCAAGTCCCTGCTGGACACCGTTTCCAAACGCGATCCGCAAGTCGCGCAGTTGCTCTCCGATTATGTCCGGGAAAATTTCAGCCCGGTTGACGGCAAGTCGGAACGGACGATGGTCTTCCTGTTCCGCGGCGAAGACGCCTGCCGTAAACTTTCGGCGGTCGTCGGTAATCTTTCGCCGCTGGCCAGCCGCAAATACGTTGCCGGCGCCACCATCCGCGATACTTTCGCCGACTATGTGGTCGACAAGAGCGGCGCCGTCAAATATTTCGAACCGGCAGTGCTTACTCCGCCGAATATGGAAGAAGCGTTGCCCAAGCTCCAGATGTTTTCCGAATATATGAAGACGCTGCCCAACGTGGTGAAGAGTTTTGTCGGCGTCAATTCGAACGACGAACGGACGCTGGTCATTATCAAGCCGGACAACTGGCGGCATCCCAGCTCCAAACCGGGCGGCATCATCGATATGCTCAGCCGGACCGGGCTCCGCATCGTCGGCGCCAAACTTTATCAGATGTCCGTGGCCGAAGCCCTGGAATTCTACGGGCCGGTCAAGGATGCCCTCCGCCGCAAACTCGCTCCGATGATCGGCGGCAAAGCCAAGACGCTGCTCGAAAAAGAATTCAATATCAAGCTCAAAGAAGGCATCGACGCCAAGCTGACCGAACTCGTCGGTTTCGATTTTGCCGACGATCAGTTCGCGCAGATCGTTGAATTCATGTCCGGCCGCCGCCCCGAAAGCTGCCCGAACTTCGAACTCAACGACAAGGGCCGCGTCAAATGTCTGGTCATGATCTATGAAGGCGAAAACGCCATCAGCAAGATTCGCGACGTCCTCGGCCCCACCGACCCCACCAAGGCCCCCGGCGGCACCGTCCGGTGCGACTACGGCTACAACGTCATGGTCAACACCGCTCATGCTTCCGATTCCAAGGAAAACGCCGCCCGCGAAATGAATATCGTCAAAATCGAAAAGAACGATATGGCCGACATTATTTCCGCCTATCTCAATGATCGTAAAAAATAACAGCGACGAGGTAATTTTTACTATGATTCCGCAACCAGGAAACAGTCTGATGGGCAGCATGGCGCCATCGGCCACGCTGGCGATCGATTCCAAAGCCAAAGCCATGAAAGCCGCCGGCGAAGATGTCTGCACCATGTCCGCCGGCGAACCGGATTGCCCGACTTTCGCCCCGATTATTCAGGCCGCCATCGAAGCGCTCCAAAAGGGTAAAACCGGTTATACTCCGGCCAGCGGCATCCCCGATCTGAAAAAGGCCTGCGCCGAAAAACTTCAGCGGGAAAACGGCATCGAAACCAAGATGGAACAGATCATCGTCAGTCCCGGCGCCAAATATTCCTGCTTCGCTACCATCGCCGCCCTCTGCGGTCCCGGCGACGAAGTGATTATCCCCGCGCCGTACTGGCTCAGCTATCCGGAAATGGTTCGCGGCGTCGGCGCCAAGCCGGTTTTCATCCCGGCCCGCGCGGAAAACAATTACGAAATCGATCCGGCTGAATTCGAAGCCGCCATCACCGCTAAAACCCGGTTGCTGGTGCTCAACAGCCCGTCCAATCCGACCGGCGCCGTCTATCGCCGGCAGACTTTGGAAAAAATCGCCGAGATCGTCATCCGCAAAGACATCATGGTCCTGTCCGATGAAATCTACGAAAAGCTGACCTATGACGATGCGCTTCCGCATGTGAGCATCGGTTCGTTCTCGAAAGCCATCAATGACCGCACCATTACCGTCAACGGCTTCAGCAAAACTTACGCCATGACCGGCTGGCGGCTGGGTTACCTCAGCGCGCCGCAGTGGCTGACCAAGAAAATCGCCGCCCTGCAAAGCCATACCACTTCCAACCCGACGACGTTCGCCCAGTATGGGGCGCTGAAAGCATTCGCCTGCACTGCGGAAGTGGCTGAGATGAAACAGGAATTTCAGCGTCGCCGTGACCTGATTCACAGTCTGGTCAGTGACATTCCCGGAGTGAAATGCAGTCGGCCCGCCGGTGCGTTTTACCTGTTCTGCGACATCTCCTCGTTCGGTTTGACGCCGTTCAAATTCTGCGAACGTCTGCTGGACGAACAGAAGGTCGCCGGCGTTCCCGGCGAACCGTTTGGGTCCGATCGCTGCATCCGGTTCTCGTATGCCTGTTCGCAGGAGACGATCCGGAAAGCGGCGGAACGTCTGAAAGCTTTTAGCGCGACGTTGCGCTAGAAGATTGAAGTAGTTTTCCCCCCGTCACGGCCATCACCCCCCCTCCGATGGCCGTGACACTTTTTTTATAGTGGGCGGGAACGAAAATTTCGCATTTCGTGTGACCAATAGGGATTCGCCCGCCGCCGGGTACAGCCCGGCTCATTATAGCGGAGCATACTCCGCGCTTCGCGTCAGCGCCAGCCCCCAGCGACAACGTGCCAATGTTCAAGAATCTCGGCGCCAGACACAACCAGTTCCTTGCCTAAATAGGTAAAACGGCGGCAGAATGCTGTTACCCCTCAAGTTCAAAATCGAAGAAAAAGAATGGAGCGGGCGACGGGAGTCGAACCCGCGTGGCTGGCTTGGGAAGCCAGAGCATGACCGTTTTGCTACACCCGCCCAAAAAAAGGCAGTGATAAAATTTATCCGCCCAATGCGTTTTTGCAAGCCTCGAAGCCGGTTTTCCCGGCAATTCGACTGGAAATATTGTCTTTCGTCGGAAGTTTCAAAACGAGTTTCCGGGGAAAAAACCGGAAAGGATCGGTGGAAAAGCCCAAGGCACAGTTTTCTCAAACGTTCCGTGTCTTTCCCGTTTTGGACATCGGAAGAATACCCTCGCATTTCGGATCGGAATCATAATGGTATTGACTGGGCGGAAAACCGCGGATTTTCCGGTAAAGACGGGAAAAATAGAGCGGGTCGGCATAGCCCAGCCGTTCCGCCACTTCCCCGATCGACAACTCCGGAGATTGTCGAAAATATTCTTCCGCCCGCTGAAGTTTCGCTTCGATCACGGCCTGCGAAAAACTCTTGTTCAAATGGACCCGGAACGCATGGGAAATGGACGAACAACTGCGATTAACCGTTTTCGCCGCTTCCGGAAGCCGGATCGGCCGATGCAGATTCTGTTCGATGAACGCCATCACCCGGCTGAGCAAACGTTCCCCGCTGACGGTCACGATCTCCTTGGTGATGATGTAATCGACCAACGTGGCAAACAGTCCCAGCAAATGCTGTTTACGGAACTCGTTGTAATAGACCAGACGGTCGAAAGCGGTTTTCAGGTCCGCCGCACAGCCGCGTTTACGGGCGTCGCAGAGGACTTTGGAGTCCGGTGACGCCGTACTGCGAAACTGTCCGATCATAGCGTATCCGGCCAACTGGTTGGCAATGAAGATCGGAGCGACGGCTTCCTCGATTCCGGCATGACAGCGGTAATTGACGATCCGGCGCGAAGCCGTACACTCCCGGCAGCGGGTTTCGTCCGAAAGCGTACAGTGGGCACTGCCGTAGAGCCGGTTCTGTACCAGTCGGCAATAGTCGGAAACCGCCGGCGAACGGCTGCGGCAGACGATCCGCCCGTCCAGCGAATAAAAAACGACCACGATGTCGAAACTCGCCGCAAAGTGGTCGAAGATCTGCTGAATCGAATCGTGCAGAATAATTTCAAGCGCATTCTTCATATTGACTATTATAGATGTTGCTTGCATAAAAATCCATATCAATGCAGTTTATTCCATTCCGAAAAACCCGGTCTACCGCTAGAATTATGGATAAACACGGAGGCAGCACGGATGGAACAACCGGTCAGAGTAGGAATCATCGGGTTCGGGTTCATGGGAACCACCCACTATCGTATTTACCGGGAGAATCCGGGGGCTCGGGTCGCGGCGATCGCCGACGTCGATCTGCTCAAGCGGCAGGGCGACATTCACGTCGTAACCGGCAACATCGGCGGCGGCGACAACTCGCAGCCGCTGGACCTGGCCGGCTGCAAAACCTATGCCGACGGCATGGAACTGATTGCCGATCCGGAAGTCGATCTGGTGGACATCTGCGTACCGGTATTTCTGCATAAAAAGTACGCATTGGCCGCGCTGGCCGCCGGCAAGCACGTGCTCTGCGAAAAACCGCTGTCCATGACTGCGGCCGATGCCGCCGAAATCGTAGCGGCGGCCCGGACGGACGGCAAGGCTTTCATGGTGGGGATGTGCGTACGATACTGGCCAGAGTACCGCTATGTCCGGGAACAATACCGGGCGGGGGCGTTCGGCCGGGTCCGACAGGCGTTTTTCAAGCGCTTTTCGCCCACGGTCAACGGCAACGGCTGGCAGAACTGGTTTGCCGACCGGGACAAGAGCGGCGGGGCACTGCTTGAAATGCATCTGCACGACACCGACCAGATTTTATACTTTTTCGGCCGTCCGCAGCGAGTGACCACGGCCGGATGCCGGGGCGTCCGCTCCCGCGACTGCTGGGACCATGTGTTCACCACTTACGACTACGGCGATGGCAGTCTGATTGTGGCCGAGGGCGGCTGGACCGCCGCCAAGGGAACGCCGTTCGAGATGAGTTTCCAACTGATTTGCGAACGGGCCACCGTCATGCTCAACCATGCCGGACTGAACATCTACTACGAAGACGGCAGGCAGGAAAAACCTGCCCTGCCCTCCGGCGCCAGCGCCACCGGCTGGCATGAGGAACTGAATTATCTGATCGCAGCAATCCGGTCCGGGCAACCGGCCAACCGGTTCATGACGCCGCCGGAAATCATCGACGGGCTGTGCATCGTCGAAGCGGAACGTCAATCGGCGGAAACGCAGCAAACCATTAACGTAACGTATCAGGAGTAATTCGGACATGAAAAAAATCAGAGTTGGAATCATCGGGTTCGGGTTCATGGGCACCACCCATTATCAGATTTACCACGGCAACCCGCAGGCGAAAGTCGTGGCCATGGCGGACGTCGATCCGCGCAAACGGCAGGGCGATATCCGCGCCGTGATCGGCAACATCGGCGGCGGCGACAACTCGCAGCCGCTGGACTTGAGCGGCATCAAAACGTATGCCGACGGCATGGAACTGATTGCCGATCCGAACGTCGATCTGGTGGACGTCTGCGTGCCGGTATTTCTGCACAAACAATACGCGCTGGCCGCACTGGCCGCCGGCAAGCACGTGCTCTGCGAAAAACCGCTGGCCCGCACCAGCGCCGACGCCGCCGAAATCGCGGCCGCCGCCCGGCAGGCGAAAGGTTCGTTCATGGTGGGCATGTGCATCCGGTTCTGGCCGGAATATCAGCACACCTACGCCGTCATCCAATCGGGGCAAGCGGGCAAAGTCCGCAGCGCGACGTTCAAGCGGCTGTCGCCGGACATCGACGGCAACGGCTGGCAGAACTGGTTCATGAACTCGCAACTCAGCGGCGGCGCGATTTTCGACCTGCATCTGCACGACGTCGACTTCATCCGCTATCTGCTGGGCATGCCGCGCCGGGTGACGGCATTCGGCGTGAAGGGCGTCCGCAGCGATAAAAACGGGATCGACCACGTGATGGCCCGCTACGACTACGGCGACGGCAGTCTGGTCACCGCCGAAGGCGGCTGGGACGCCGGCAAAGGAACCCCGTTCGAAATGAGCTTTCAGATCGTCTGCGAACACCTGACGTTCCGGCTGTCGGAAACCGGCTACAAGATCATTCATGCCGACGGCCGGGTGGAAACCCCGCAACTCGCTCCCGACGCGGGCCCGACCGGCTGGCATGCCGAAATCGCCTATCTGCTGGAATGTCTGGCCGCCGGAACACGTCCGAACCGCTACATGACCCCGGCGGAAGACGTAGTGGATGCCATCCGGCTGGTCGAAGCGGAAACCAAATCAATCGATACCAACGCAACCATACAATTATAGGAGCAACGCAAAATGTCTTTTTTCAAAGCAATCAATTACTGGGTACTGGGTGGATTCGACGGGAAAGTCGGACCGTATAAAGCCATCGAAGCGGCCGCGGCCATGGGCATGGACGGACTGGAAATCACGGTCGGAGACTGCCTTCCGGTCGACACGCCGGAGCTGGAGTGCCGGAAGATTCTCGATGCCGCCCACCGGGCCGGAATCAAACTGCGGACGCTGGCCACCGGTTTTTACTGGGGCTGCTCGCTGGGCAGCGCCGACGCCGCGGAACGCGCCAAAGCCATCGACTTTACCCGTCAATATCTGCGGCTGGCCGCCGCGCTGAAAGCGGAAACCGTGCTGGTCGTGCCGGGCGCGGTCGACGTGGCCTGGGACCCCAGCCGACCGGTGACCGCTTACCAAACCGTCTGGGAAAACTCGATCGCGTCATTGAAACAGGTACTGCCGGACGCGGAGCGGCTCGGCGTCAACATCGCGCTGGAAAACGTCTGGAACAAGTTCCTGCTCTCCCCGATGGAAATGAAGCACTATCTCGATTCGTTCCAGTCGGAACGGATCGGGTCTTACCTGGATATCGGCAACACCCTCCTCAACGGTTATCCGGAACACTGGATCGAAATTCTGGGACCACGGATTAAAGCAATCCACATCAAGAACTTCAAGCGCGAAGACGCCGGCGGACTACTGCACGGGTTCGGCGACGATCTGGACACCGGCGACGCCAATTTCGCCGCCGTAAAAGCCGCGCTGGAAAAATGGGCGCCGAACGTGCCGCTGACCGCGGAAATGATTCCGTTCAGCCGGTTGCCGAATCTGGTGCTGCCGGATGCGGCACTGGCGCAAGATACCGCCGCCAAGCTGAAAAAATGGTTCTAACCCCGATCTTAGTCCGATAAAACCGGCTGTTCCGATTCCTGTCGTCGTCTTCATGCCGGCGACAGGAATTTTTATGTCCCCCGATTCGAGCATAAAAACTGCGATTTGCCGATTCCGCCCTTGCCTTTTCGCATCCGCGCGATATCTTCTATGCCCTTAAATCCGGACGATGCGTATCCGGTCAAAAAAGTCTATCAGGGAGTACCCGATATATGAGCGATGAAAAGCAGGAAAGATGGCTGAATTATCTGGCGATTACCACCGTGGTTTTTGCGGTTTTCGCCACCCTGTCCAGTTTTAACGGCGGCAAACATTCCACCCGCGCCATTCTATGCCAGGAAAAGGCGACGGACACCTGGTCGCAATACCAATCCAAAAGCGTCAAAGGCTATCTCTACGAAATGCAGCGCGACAAACTGTCCATGGAGCTGGAAGAAAAAGGCGGCGATCTGGACCCGAAATTGCAAGCCGGCTACCGGAAAACCATCGCCCGCTATACCGACGCCATCGGCCGCTATGAAAAAGAAAAGAAAGAAATTATGGAAAAAGCCAGAAGTTGTGAAAAAAATCGGGATGACGCCCAAGTCCATTCCCGCCACTTCGGCTATGCCATTATTTTTCTGCAAATCGCCATTCTGCTGTCCGGGGTGGCCGGTTTTGTCAAAAACAAACCGGTCTGGTGGTTAAGCATCGTCACCGGCATCGCGGGAATCGTGCTGTTCTTCGAGGCCTTCTCGCCGCTGATTGAAAATCTGCTGCAAAAATACCATCTGTTCATTTAAGCTTCATTGCGGTTGATTGACCGGTGCCAGCCGCTGATCGTCCGGATGCCGCAGGTAATGGATCGATTTCTGAATCACCACCACAAAGAGCAATACCATCAACGCCATAATCCCCAGAGAAATGGCCGACAGCATATAGCGCTGATGCGGCCAGTAATTCTGTAGAATATTCAAGTAACCGGCATCGAAGGTGACCACCGCCATCAGAATACCGGGCACCGCCGACACCCAAACATACCGGCCGCGCCCCGACGCCAGCAGCATCACGCTGACAATCAGCAACGTACAAGACGCCAATAACTGGTTGCTCATTCCGAATACCGGCCAGATATTGCTGATATCGCCGGTATAGACCAGATAGCCCCAGGAAAGCGTAAACAGCGCGCCGGTCAGAATAATTCCGGGCGTCCACTTGGGATTGAGAAACGGACGATAGACCAAGCCGAAGATTTCCTGCAGAATAAACCGTCCGATTCGGGTCCCGGCATCGATGGCCGTCAGGATGAACAGCGCTTCAAACATAATCGCGTAGTGATACCAGTAAGACATCATGGATTCCATTCCGGGCAACGACGAGAAGATATGCGCCATTCCCACGGCCAGCGAAACGCCGCCCCCGGTCCGGCCGTGCAACTGTTCCTGAACTTCGGAGGCCAGATAGTCGAGGTCGACGGTGTGAAGCCCCATTTTAGCGAAAACTTCCGGCGAAGCATTGATGGCAAAATAGTCGGCCGGCATCAGTACGCAGGCCGAAATCAACGCCATAATCGCCACAAACGCTTCCATCACCATGGCGCCGTAACCGATAAACGGAATATCGCCTTCCGTGGCAATCATCTTGGGTGTCGTACCGCTGCTGACCAGCGAATGGAATCCGGAAATCGCCCCGCAGGCGATGGTAATGAACAGGAACGGAAACATCGAACCGGGAATGACCGGGCCGTTGCCGTGAATGAATTCGGTCAACGCCGGCATTTGCAGTTTGGGCATGACCACCATGATGCCCAGCGCCAGCAGAAGAATCGTCCCGATCTTCAGATACGAAGAAAGGTAATCGCGGGGACAAAGCATCATCCACACCGGCAACACCGAAGCCAGAAAACCGTAGATTGGAATCGCGATCGCCAGCTGTTTCTTGCTCAGCAAAAAGTAATGAGCCACGGACGGCGTCTGCGCCACCCAGTGTCCCGCGGCAACCGACAGCAACAACAGCGTCACCCCGATGATACTGGCGCCTTTCACGTCGCCGGGGCGGAAATACTGCATGTGGAACCCCATCAGCAACGCAATCGGAATCGACGAAAAAACAGTAAACGTTCCCCAGGCACTTTGCGCCATGGCATTCACCACCACCAGCGACAACCCCGCCATGGTCATAACCAGAATCGCCAACACCCCCAGCGAAGCCAGCCAGCCCCCCGCCGGCCCCAGATAAAACTGCGCAATCCCGCCGAGGCTGCGGCCCTTATGCCGGACCGACACACACAGAATCATCATATCGTGAACCGCCCCGCCCAGCACCGAACCGATCAGAATCCACAGCGTCCCCGGCACATAGCCCTATTAAGCAGCCAGAATCG
>Ga0183095_10017_pt2 | contig 40492 bp, 33 predicted proteins | sample BioMet4_FD_130346 | JGI IMG/M metagenome (GOLD analysis project Ga0183095, IMG submission 130346) | Microbial communities from bioreactor (seeded with sewage sludge) at LBNL, California, USA - Biofuel metagenome 4 (v2) (version 3) | ecosystem: Engineered > Bioreactor > Anaerobic > Unclassified ...
CATTGGCTGCAGCAGCCGGGCTGATAATATTCCTCGTGCCGCCGGATGCGCCCCTGATCATCGCGAGAGAGGAGAGGCTGGATGCGAGGCTGCTGTCTGCCTGAGGCTCATCGATGCTGCATACATACTCGCATGTCCTCGTCAGCTGGATCGTCCATGTGAAGCCATCGCTCTCCGAGGTGCTCGATGGATCATGATAGGTCCCGGTCATGGTGATCTCCACCGGGCTGCTGCCGCTTCTGACTGCCGAGGTGATGATGCTGTCCTCTGCCGTGAAGCTCTGGTTCAGCATCCAGTTATCGCTCCCGGCCGCTTCCAGCGAATCCTTCTTCAGCGTGACATATGTCGACAGCAGGATCGGATCCGTGCTGGAATCCTGCGTCTCGTCAAAGTAAAGCTCCAGATAGTCCTGGCCGTCATGATCGATGGTGCCGTAGATGTCATCCTTCTCGCCCTCATAGCTCGTATTCATCGATCCGGATGGCGTGCCCGCAACAAAGGTGCCGGAATACTGACCGTACCAGTTCAGCTCGGGATTCTCATCCAGATCGGATTCCGCGGATGGCGAGGCACTTGCCGCTGAGGAGCTGGCAGCTGAGGCTGTCTCCAGCTTCGGCTCTGCCGACCACCTGGGAGCGGCCCCGTCCTTCGTGAGGTAGAACTGCATCTGATCCCCATCGATGTTGAGCACCAGCACATTGCCGTTCTCAGATGCGGAATAGTCCGCATCGTTATAGCGCACGGAGATGCCGTCGCCTGTATCCTTCCAGGTGACATCATCGGCATCCTCGCTCATCATGGCGAAGGTTCCGCTGCCGCCTGACTCGAGATTCAGCGTGGACTCGCCGAGATCCGCGTTCTCCATTCTCGTTCCGTAGAAATTATAGCTGACGGTCTTCCAGGTTCCCTCCAGGGAGCCGGCTCCGCCTGCCCTGCCGGTGCTGCATGCGGCGGCAGTGCTGCAGAGCAGCGCAGAAGCCGCGATGATTGCTCTGATCTTCTTCATGTTTTCTGACCTCTTCTGACATGCATTTCAATGGATGCATCCATCCTAGCATCCCGATGTCAACAGATGTCCACAGCCCAAGCCGCGGAACGCATGAAAAAATACTGCAGTCTTCCTCTTCTGCGGGGGAAGTCTGCAGTATTCTGCTGTCTGCTCAGCCTCAGCTCTCTTCTTCCTTCATGGTCATGAATTCTGAATGCGGAAGCGTCTCGATCCAGGCGCAGAAGGCGCGCCATTCCGGCAGCCGGTGCGTGCGCCGCTGCTGGTAGATCGTCTTGAGCTGGCGATAGTTGGTCGTCATGCGGGCCGTGAGCTTGAATCCGCACGGATTGGAATAGAGAATCTCGAGATATTGCTCATTGGCAAGATTCGTCAGCGTCGTGACATCCTTGCCCTCTGCAGTCAGCCGCTTGATATCTGCCTGCAGGTCATTGTATGCCCTGGTCTTCTCCTTCATGATCTCGACGATGCGGGGATCCACGAAGCTGATATACGCCTGGTCCAGGTCGAACTTCGTGATCCGGTGCATGGTGGACTGCGAGCTCACGAAATCGAGGAAGTGATAGCGCTCTGCCTCGACCCATGCCTTGTTGGTGAAGGTCAGGTCGAACTGAACGATGACGCCATTCAGGAAATTGTCATGCCCGCTCCCGATCACTGCCCTCGCCAGCCTGGACGTTGTCGGCGTCACCTCATCGGAGAGCCTGGTCAGATCCGTTGCCATCGGATACTTGGATCCTCTGACAGATTCCTCAAAGCCGTAGATTCTAACATTGCTGACTACATCCTCAGCATTCATGCATGCAGACCTCCCTTTCCCTGCCGGATCGCGACTGCCAGCACCGCGATATCCGCAGGATTCACTCCTGAGATCCTCGATGCCTGGCCCATCGTCGCCGGCCTGTACTTCATCAGCTTCTGCCTGCCCTCAATGGACAGGTTGTCTACCTCATCATAGTTGAAGTCCATGCCCAGCTTCTGGGATTCCATGGCCTTCAGCTTATCCGCCTCTCTTCTTGCCTTGCGGATATATCCCTCATACTTCACATCGATATCGCACTTCTCAGCGATCTCGCTGTCAATCTCCTCACCGATGCAGGCCAGCAGCTCCCTTGAGGTGACCGCCGGGCGCCTGATCAGCTCCAGGCCATTGATGCCGACATGCTCGCAGGCATCATAGCCAAGCTTCTGAAGATAGGCGTGCACAGCAGGATCATCCTCCGCAAATGAAGTTCCGACCAGCCGGTCCTCCAGATCCTTCAGTGACTTCTGCCTGCGCAGATAGGCATCATAGCGCTGATCAGAGACCAGGCCGATATCATGCCCGTAATGAAGCAGGCGCTCATCGGCATTGTCATGCCGCAGCAGCAGCCTGAACTCTGCCCTGGATGTCAGCAGCCGATACGGCTCCAGCGTTCCCTTGGTCGTGAGGTCATCCACCAGGACGCCGATATATGCCTCATCTCTTCCGAATACCAGAGGCGCCTTTCCCTGCAGGGAAAGAGACGCATTGATGCCGGCCATGATGCCCTGGCCGGCAGCTTCCTCATATCCGGAGGTTCCGTTGACCTGGCCGGCCGTATACAGATTCCGGATGAGCTTGGACTCGAAGGTCGGCTTCATCTGGATCGGATCGATTGCGTCATACTCGATCGCATACGCATACTTCCTGATCACGCAGTGCTCGAATCCGGGCAGCGTGTGCGTCATGCGCTCCTGCACATCTCTCGGCAGGGAGGTTGAGAATCCCTGCACATAGGTGGTATCCATGGTCAGCGACTCCGGCTCCAGGAAGAGCAGATGCCGCGGCTTGTCGCTGAAGCGGACCAGCTTGTCCTCGATGGACGGGCAGTAGCGCGGCCCGACTCCCTTGACGACGCCGGAATACATGGATGACTTCTTCAGATTCGCAAGAATGATCTCATGGGTCTCCGCCGTGGTATGCGTCATGTAGCAGGGAACCTGCTGCGCAAAGGATCTTACCTGATCCGGCTTCGTCGTGTCAGAGAAGCGAAGGAACCCCTCCGTGCCGGGCTCCAGCTCTGTCTTCGAGAAGTCAATGGATGAGGTCAGCACGCGCGGCGGCGTTCCTGTCTTGAGACGGAAGGTGCGCAGCCCTGCTTCCCGCAGAGAGGCGGACAGATCGTTCGTGGTCTCCTCGCGGTCAGGACCTCCGGGCACAACCTCGCTGGAGATCATGTTCACGCCGGCCATGTAGGTACCGGTTGTCAGGATGACTGCCTCGGCAGTCAGCACGGATCCATCCTTCAGGGTGACGCCCTGGACGGCGCCATTCCTCACTTCGAGATGGACAGCCATGCCTGCATGCACCTCCAGATTGGGCTGACGCGTGCATACTTCCTGCATCCTCTGCTTATATGCAATCTTGTCAGACTGCACGCGCAGCGCGCGGACGCCAGGGCCCTTGGCGCTGTTGAGCATCTTGAACTGCAGGGCGGTGCGGTCTGCCGTGATCGGCATCTGCCCGCCGAGCGCATCGATCTCTCTTACGACAATGCCCTTGGCCGGTCCGCCTACTGACGGATTGCACGGCATCTTGCCGATATTGTCTATGCTGAGTGTCAGCAGGAGCGTGTGCATGCCCATGCGTGCAGACGCCAGGGCTGCCTCGATGCCGGCATGTCCCCCGCCGATGACGATGATATCAAAGTCACTTTTCATAGTTCGCTGCTTTCAGATAGCTGAGGACGTCTTCCGGTGCCTCCTCATATAATGCGGTAAACCGGACAGCCGTGATGCGCAGTCCGCTCTCCATCAGCATCTCCCGATAGAGGAAGACCCTGCCGAGATACTCCTGGACCCGCACCGGGCGGTCCTTGGTCTGCGCCGTGAACGGCAGCGCAATCTCGAGCTCCTCTTTCCGGATCCGGACAAGATCTGTACGCGATCCGCGGATATATTCCCAGTCAGAGGATTCCGAGGCATCTCTTGCCAGCTTCACTGCCCGCGAGCGCTCCCTGGCATTCCAGCCGGAAGGACCGATCGTGCTGTGAATCAGCGTCAGCTGATGGCGGATCTCATCTGAGCGGAAGACATTCTCAGGCTCAAAGGACTGCGAGGCAGACCAGAGATCGATTCCGCTCTCCTCCGCCTTGCGCAGAATGCGCACCGTTGTCTGCGCATCTTCCTGATCAAGATACATGTAGCTCTCGAGATTCTCGGAGATGGAGATGCCGGCCTCTCTTGGATCTACCGGCACATTGAAGAATACCGCATCATTCAGATACAGGCAGTTCATCTGCTCAGGAACCGGGCGGTCCTTGGCTGCCCGGTGAATTGCCTCTGAGAGCTTCTGCTCGCTGTCATAGCCATTCAGGGTATGATACTTCTTCCACATCTGGTGCAACGAAAGCTTCCTGGTGGAGACATAATGCGCATAGCCGACGAATCCCTTGCGGCGGGCGTGCGGTGCCTTTGCATAGAAAAACAGCAGGTCTCCCTTCCGGAAGTCCGTGAAGTCCTTCTTGCTTGACAGGCGCCAGAAATTCATCTCCCGCGCCCCGCAGAGACGATGATATTCGATCATCTTCTCATCCGTGACATATGCAATGGAGCTCATGACTGCTTCCTTTCCAGATCAGAATATGCCGTAGCTTCTGCCATCCGCATCGATGCCCATATGCACCGCTGCCGGATCCTTCGGCAGTCCCGGCATGGTCATGATCGAGCCTGTATAGGCAACGATGAAGCCGGCTCCGGCTGAGATGCTGAGATCGCGGACATGAATGACAAAGCCGGTCGGGCGTCCCTTAATCTTGGCATCATCGGTCAGGGAAAGCGGCGTCTTTGCCATGCATACCGGCAGGCGATCCCATCCGTTGGCGATGAAGAGCTTGATCTTCTCCTCTGCTTCCTCGGAATACTCGACGCTGTCTGCGCCGTAGATTACTCTTGCGATTGTCTCGATCTTCTTCTTGATCGGATCAGACACCTCATAGATCGGCGCGAAGTCATTCGGCTGTGCCGTGACCTTCACGATCCGCTCCGCCAGTGCCTCAGTGCCCTTGCCGCCCTTTGCCCAGCCATTGCTGAGCTCCACCGGATGGCCATTCTCATGGCACCAGCCCAGCAGCGCATTCAGCTCTGCCGGCGTATCCTTGGAGAACTGATTGATGGCAACAACATAGGGCAGATGGAATGCCTGGATAGACTCGATATGCTTCTGCAGATTGGCAGTGCCCTTCAGCAGCGCCTCGGTATTCTCCTGATCCAGATTTTCCTTCTCCACGCCGCCATGCATCTTGAGCGCACGGACAGTCGCGACAATGACAACCGCATCCGGCTTCAGGCCGCCGAGACGGCACTTGATGTCGAGGAATTTCTCGGCGCCGAGATCCGCGCCGAATCCTGCCTCCGTGACGACGTAGTCCGCAAGCTTCAGCGCTGTGCGGGTCGCGATCAGGGAGTTGCAGCCATGGGCGATATTGGCAAACGGTCCGCCGTGAATCAGCACCGGCGTATGCTCCAGCGTCTGCACGAGATTCGGCTTCAGCGCCTCTCTCATGACGACTGCTGCAGCGCCGTCCGCCTGCAGATCCCTGACTGTCACCGGCTTGCCATCGTAGGTATAGGCAACGATGCAGCGGCCGATCCGCGCCTCGAAGTCCTTCAGATCCGTGGACAGGCACAGAATTGCCATGACTTCAGTCGCCACGGTGATGACAAAGGAATCATGGCGCTCGACGCCGTTTGTCTTCTTGTCCTGCGCAATGGTAATTGACCGCAGCGTGCGGTCATTCATGTCCATGCAGCGGGTCCATGTCACCCTGGCCGGATCGATATTCAGGGGATTGCCCTGATAGATGGAGTTATCCAGCATGGCAGCGATCAGGTTATTCGCTGTCGTGATTGCATGCATGTCTCCAGTGAAGTGCAGATTGATGGCCTCCATCGGGACAACCTGGGCATATCCGCCGCCGGTCGCTCCTCCCTTGAGCCCGAAGACAGGCCCGAGAGAAGGCTCCCTGAGGCAGGCCATGGTGCGCTTGCCGATCCTGGACAGGCCATCCGCAAGGCCGATGGTCGTGGTTGACTTGCCTTCGCCGGCCGGCGTCGGATTGATGGCAGTGACAAGAATCAGCTTTCCATTCGGGCGATCCCTGATAGCGTCCCAGAGCGATGCATCGATCTTTGCCTTGTCTTTTCCGTAGGGCTCTACATAGGATGCCTCAATGCCTGCCTTTTCCGCGATGCGGTAGATATCCTCCAGCGTCGCTGCCTGTGCAATTTTCAGATCCTCATTCATGTCAATCCCTCCCTCTGCCTTTCGGCGGCTCTTTACTGGCCCATCTTTCTGCGATCGGTCAGTGCGTGTGTCAGCGTCATCTCATCTGCGTAGTCCAGCATTCCGCCGGACGGCAGTCCGTGCGCGATCCTGGTCACCAGGATCTGCGGATACTTCTCCTTCAGCAGGCGGTCCAGATACATGGCAGTCGTCTCGCCATCCATCGTTGCGCTGGTCGCGAGAATGATCTCATCCGCGTTCTCCGCTCTCTGCAGAAGCTTTGCAATATTCAGGTCCTCCGGCATGATTCCCTTCGTGGAGGAGATCAGCCCGTTCAGGACATGATAGACGCCGTGATACTCTCCAGTCTTCTCCATGGCCAGCACATCCTTTGCGGACTGCACCACGAAGATCTGGCGGTGATTCCGGTCTGCATCTCTGCAGATCTCGCATTCCTCCGTCTCCGAGAGATTCCCGCAGACTGAGCAGTGCGTCAGCTTCTCTCTGACATCGAGTAGCGCCTGAGCAAAGGATCTTACATCCTCCTCGCTTTCCTCGCTGATCAGCAGCGCATAGCGCTCTGCTGTCTTCTCGCCGACGCCGGGCAGGGTCCGAAAGCACTCAATGAGACGTTCCAGGCTTTGCGGATACATGCTCCTTACATCCCGGGCATCTTCACGCCCTGCGTGATTGCCCCGAGCTTCTCCTCGCGTTCCTTGCTGGCCTTGCCTAATGCATCATTCACTGCCAGCATGACCATGTCCTGAAGCTCTTCTCTGTTCTCCTTCGCCAGCAGATCCTCGCCGATATTGACCTCTACGACCTCGAACTTGCCGGTGACCTTGACGGATACGCCGGCCTCGCCGCCGTTGTTGCCGTCATAGACGGTTGCATTGAGCTCTTCCTCGATCTTGCCCATCTTGCGCTGCATTGCCTGCGCCTGCTGCATCAGTTTCTGTAAATCCATCTTCCTTATTCCTTCCCTTCCTCAATTACTTCCACCAGGTCTTCTCCGAAGACCTGCTTCATCTTCTCTTCCGGATCGATTCTGCTCTCCGGCTCTGATGACTGCAGATAGCGGTGAATCGGCAGCTTCTGCGGAAGATTCTTCTGCAGATAGAGCTGGCGGTAATCATCAACTGCAGCCTTGTAGACACTGCTTGTCACGGCAAACGGCATCTTGTCAACGCCGGCCCGCTTCAGATACTCATACAGCCCGCGGTTGAACTCCGGCGCATTGACCGTATTGGCAACCGCCTCGATGCCGGCACCGAACAGAATGCAGTCCGGCCCGCTGGCTACCAGCTGAATCTGCCGCAGCATCTGCACATAGCGGTCCATCACGAATCCGTTCGTCAGCATCTGCAGCTTCGCGGCATCGGCAGCCTTGCAGTCCTTGTCGCACTGCACCAGCAGCTGAACGATCACTTCCGGCGTCATCTGTATCGGCGCTCCCGGCTGCGGCTCCTCAGGAGCCGTCTCTGTCTCTGCCTCCGGCTGCTGCTCCTCGCTGCAGGTTTCCTCATGCTCCATGGCCTGGGGCTCTTCCGAGGATTCCTCCGCTTCAGGCTCCGGCCTCTTATATGCATGCATGTCTTCCGCCGGCGCGGCACTCTGCGGCTCTTCTGCATCAGGCGCTGCCTTCACGGGCTGCTCCTGCACAGGCTCCGGCTCCGGCTGGCGGATGATTCTTGCAGCCTTCTTAGGCGCATTGCCGGCCGCATCCGTCACCTGCGACGCCGCCATCATATCCATGCACGCAATCTCGAAGCAGCCTGCCACGGACTGCGCATTGCGGTAGAATTCCAGGGCCTTCATCAATGCCTCGGTCATCTGCAGCAGCTCTTTCTTTCCATAGGAAGAGAGCTGCGCTGCCTGTTCCTCATTCAATACCTTGAGCAGGCCCTTCTGCCCGGTCATGCTGTAGACAGCGCCGTCTCTGAGCACGGCGATCAGTTCGCTGGTAAACCGGCGCAGATCGATGCCGGATGCTTCATATTCTTCAGTCTTGCGCAGCACGCCGGCAAGATCTCCTGCAAAGATATCCTTCAGCAGATCCATCTTCTGGCCGGCAGATGCCAGGCCATATACCTGATTGATATCCGCTTCCGTGACCTTGCCATCGGAATAGGATACCGTCTGCTCCAGAATGCTGAGGGAATCGCGCATGCCGCCGTCAGCCAGCTCTGCGATCTTCTCGGCAGCGCCGTCTTCCAGCGTAAACCCTTCCTTTGATGCAATATCCAGCAGATGTGCCTTGATCAGCTCCCGATCCACCTTGCCGAAATCAAACCGCTGGCAGCGGGAGATAATCGTTGGCAGCAGCTTCTGCGGGTCTGTCGTCGCCAGAATGAAGATCACATGAGACGGCGGCTCTTCCAGCGTCTTCAGAAGAGCGCTTGCTGCCGAGGAAGAAAGCTGATGCACCTCATCGATGATATAGATCTTGTGCTTTCCCAGCATCGGCGCCAGCCGTGCCCTGTCAATCAGATCGCGGATGTCCTCCACGTGAGTTTCATTGGCTGCGTTGATCTCAATGATATCCGGATGATTTCCCTCCATGGCAGCCTTGCAGTTATTGCACCTTCCGCAGGGAGCCTCCTTCGGGTTCTCGCAATTCACCGCTCTTGCGAGCAGGCGCGCCATGGTTGTCTTGCCTGTGCCGCGGGGCCCGCAGAACAGATAGGCATGCCCTACCTGGCCGGTACGGACTGCATTCTGGATCGAGCGGACCACATAGTCCTGGCCGATCACCTCTGCAAATGAATTGGAACGATATTTCTGATAATATGCCAGTCGGCTCATGCAGGTACTCCTTTACCCGGTAATTATAGCAAAAACCTGCATCTTCGTGCAGGTTCCATGCGGTTTATTCGGGATTGCGGAAGGACGCTCTGTCCCGCTTCGGCTTCTGCCGTTTCTCGCGGAAAAAGGAAGTCAGAATTTCAGCGCATTCCGGCTGCAGAATTCCGGCGGTGATCTTCGGATGATGATTCAGCCGCCTGATCTCGCGAAGCTGGATCAGGCTTACGACTGCTCCTCCCTTGGGATCAGCGGTGCCGTAATAAAGATTGCGGATTCTCGAAAGAACAATGGCACCGGTGCACATCATGCACGGCTCCAGGGTTACATACAGATCACAGTCTTCCAGGCACCACGTATCCAGCTTCCTGGATGCCTTCTGAATTGCCAGCATCTCTGCGTGAGCATTTGCCTGTCGGTTCTTCTCCCTCAGGTTATGCGCACGGGCAATGATCTTTCCATCCTTTACGATGACGGCCCCGACCGGGACTTCATCCATGGCTCTGGCTTTCTCTGCCTCTTTCAGGGCTGCTCTCATGTAGTCTTCTGCTGTCTTTTCCATCGCTTTTTCCTATATAAAATGGCACACACAAGCATTGACAGTTATGGCTGCTTCCTTCCGGACCTGACCAGGTTGTATGCAATGCCTGCTGTGCCAATGACATTATACCGGATCGCAGGATCTTTGCAATCCTGTTTCTGCAGAGGGATCCCTCCCAAATTGTTTCACGTGAAACAATCCGGGAGGGACTTGCTTAGAACATGTTCTTTTTCTGAGTCGGCGGAACCAGGAGCTTCTGGCCGCCCATATAGGGCTGCAGAGCCTCCGGAATCTTCACCGTTCCGTCTGCCTGAACGTTATTCTCGAAGAATGCGATCAGCATGCGCGGCGGAGCGACGACAGTATTGTTCAGCGTATGCGCGAAGTAATTGCCATTCTCGCCCTTGATGCGGATGCCAAGCCTTCTTGCCTGGGCATCGCCGAGATTCGAGCAGGAGCCTACCTCAAAGTACTTCTTCTGGCGAGGAGACCATGCCTCGACATCGCAGCTCTTGACCTTCAGATCTGCAAGGTCGCCGGAGCAGCATTCCAGTGTTCTGACCGGGATATCCAGGGAGCGGAAGAAGTCAACGCTGTTCTTCCAGAGTTTCTCATACCACTGCATGGACTCTTCCGGCTCGCAGACAACAACCATTTCCTGCTTCTCGAACTGATGAACACGGTACAGGCCGCGCTCTTCCAGTCCATGAGCTCCAACCTCCTTGCGGAAGCAGGGGCTGTAGCTGGTCAGGCAGTATGGCAGACTCTCCTTCTTCAGGGTCCTGCCCATGAAGCGGCCGATCATGGAGTGTTCGGAAGTTCCAATCAGATAGAGATCCTCGCCTTCGATCTTGTACATCATGTTCTGCATCTCATCAAAGCTCATGACGCCGTTGACGACATCGCCATGAATCATGAACGGCGGAATGAAGTACGTGAATCCCCTTCCGATCATGAAGTCACGGGCATAGGAGAGAATCGAGGAATGCAGACGGGCAACATCGCCCATCAGATAGTAGAAGCCATTGCCGGACGTATTGCGGGCACTGTCAAGATCCAGTCCATCCAATGCTTCCAGCAGATCCGTATGATAAGGAATCTCATAATCCGGGACAACCGGCTCGCCGAAGCGCTCGTTCTCGCGGTTCTCGGAATCATCGCGGCCGATCGGGACCGATGGATCAATGATGTTCGGGATCACCATCATGCGCTTCTTGATCTCTGCTGCGTATTCCTCTTCCTGCTTCTCGAGATCGAGCAGATCCTGCTCCATCTGCTTAACCTGCGCCTTGGCAGCCTCAGCCTCTTCCTTCCTGCCCTGGCGCATCAGGTTTCCGATCTCCTTGGAGATGCGGTTGCGGTCGCTGCGCATGGTATCGCCGTGGGTCTTGGCATCGCGGAACTTCTTGTCCAGGTCAATGACCTCGTCTACCAGGGGGAGCTTCTGATCCTGGAACTTCTTCCGGATATTCTCCCTCACCAGATTCGGATTTTCGCGCACTAGCTTGATGTCTATCATCTTATTTTCCTCCTGATAATAAAAAGCACCATCCATAAGGGACGATGTGCTCGCGGTGCCACCCTCTTTGCCGGATTGTTTCACGTGAAACAATTCAGCCTCTTCATTATGATTGGATAACGGTCATCGCCGGAAAGGTTATCTTTCGCTCTGAGATGGATTTCGCTCCAGGCCAGTCCGGTTCGCATCATTCACCGGCTTTCTGCACAGGCCTCAGGGAACTACTTGTTCTCTTCATCGTTTTCGCTGTCATTCTGGCATCGGAGCGGCCGTTTGTCAAGGCGTGATGCCTATGCTAAGATGTTTTCGAAAGCTGGCAATGGCATGAGAAAATGGATGATTGCCGCATCTGTCCTGGCATTGATGCTGAGCGGATGCGAGAAAAAGACCAAGACTGAAGACTATACCGGACCGGTAGCGGAAGCGACATCAGAGACCGATCAGGAAAAAGAGCTTCAGATGATTCAGTCCTGCATCAGTGACTATAATGAGCAGAAGATCAATGATCTGGAGAAGACGCTCCAGACGACGATTCCACCGCTTCCGATCGGCGTCGACTCCCTGCCTGAGATCAGCAGCCTGACCGATCTGCAGCAGATCACGCCGGATGCCTCTACCAGCAATACTGCCTTCATCGGCAGCTATGCGGTTTCCGATTCGATTGATGCGGTCTTTGAGATCTTCACGCCATCAACCGGATCCTTCTGGCTGAACGGGAAAATATACTTCAAGGCAGATCCTGACAAGATCACTTCTGACAATCCGGAATTTGCGGATATCCGCTCCTCCCTGGATTCCCTGCTGGCAGAAGATACGGAAGTGCTCAACTGGCTTTACGGAATCAATGTCGATCTCGGCAGCACAGAAGTCGAGTCCGGCTATTATCCGGTTACTGCCATGGGCAGCTATCATCCTTCCTCCATAGCGGACATCAAGGCAATTGCCGAGAAGATCTATACCACTGACTTCCTGGAAGCCAATTACTACCAGGCTGCCTTTGAGGGCGAAAGCCCGGTCTTCAGGGAAATCAACGGCCAGCTGTGCTGCGTGCAGACTGAGCTGGTCGAGCGCAGCGCCACTGTCTACGATACGCATCTCATCCTGGCTGTCCGGAATAATGATGATTCCACCGTCGATATCGATCTGCTCACCATGATCCAGAATCAGGTTCAGCCCCAGATCTACCGGATCAGCCTCACGGAAACGCCGGCTGGATATCGGCTTGCGAAAAATTACTGACAATCGCGTCAATCAGCCTTTTCTGCTTGAAAGCTCCTTGCAAGCATGTCTATAATAAAGTTACAGAAGCGATGGCATCTGGTTCAGTCATTTATATGATGTCTGGAGCTTCAAAGGGGAACAGGTGAGAGAAATGGCCAAGGCAAAGACAGGATATGAGCGCAAGCTCGCTTACAACAATCAGTACAACCGTGAGAATTATCGTTCCTTCTCTATCCGCTATGACAAGAACAGCGAGAAGAAAGTCATCCGCTGGCTTGAAAAGCAGCCGGGAGTCAAGGAATATGTCACTGGACTCATTCTGAAGGATATGGGAATCACGGCCCCTGAAAAGGCAAAGCCGGGACGCAAGAAGGCTGCTCCTGCAAAGAAGGCTGCGAAGAAGAAGTAAGCTTCTTCCAATCATGAAGACATGCGGCACCGTGAAGACGGTGCCGCTTTTCTTATGTGCAGGGTATATGCGTGCATGAATACATGCAGGCATGTCGTTCGGGTCTTGAAGAAAGGAGGCCTCAGATCGCTCTGAAGGCCTCCTGACTGTTCTGCTTCGTCAGGCGGGGACTATTCCTCCCCTTCCTGATCCTCTCCTGCTTCGCCGGAGTCTTCACTGTCCTCTTCCGATGGCTGCTCTCCGCTGTCATCAGATACGGATTCCAGTCCCAGACTCTCCGCAAGCGGCTCAGATTCCTCCGCTCCCTCTTCTGCCGGATCGACAATTGCTACTGTAGATACCCTTGAGCCCTCTGCCACATTGATGAGGCGGACGCCCTGGGCATTGCGGCTGTATTCCGATACCTGCGTCAGGGAGATGCGAATGACAATGCCATCATCCGTGATGATCATGCAGTCCTCATCTCCATGCACAGCGCGCATGCAGACGAGATTGCCGGTCTTCTCGGAAACTGTCAGTGCCTTGACACCCTTTGCGCCGCGGTTTGTCATGCGGAAGTCCGCAAGCGAGGACTTCTTGCCATATCCCAGCTCCGTGACGGTCAGGATCTGTCCGCCTTCCTCGCTGGTCGCCATGCCGATCACCTCGCCGCCGTCCGTATTGAATCCGCGGACGCCTCTTGCCGTTCTGCCGAGCGGACGGACGCTGTCTTCCTCAAAGCGGATTGCCTTGCCATTGGTGGCAGCCAGGATGATCTCATCATGGCCGCTGGTTCCCTTGACGAAGGCAAGCTCATCGCCCTCATTCAGGGTAATCGCGATCTTGCCGTTGCGGTTGATATTCTCGAATTCCGATACCTGCGTGCGCTTGATGATGCCCTGCTTCGTGGAGAAGAAGACAAACTTGGCAGATTCATCACCCACCTTGTACGGCACCATGGCCTTGACCTTCTCATCCTTGTCCAGCTTGAGCAGGTTCACGACCGGAATGCCCTTGCTGGTGCGGCTGTAAGCAGGGATATTGAATCCCTTCATGCGGTAAACGCGGCCGAGGCTTGTATAGATCAGCAGGAAGTCATGCGTGGACATGCTGACAAACTGGTCAATGACATCGTCCTTGTTCAGCTCCATGCCCTTGATGCCCTTGCCGCCGCGGTTCTGCACCTTGTAGGTATCCGAGGTCAGGCGCTTGATATAGCCATTTTCAGAGAGCGTGATGATCACGTTCTCGACCGGGATCAGGTCCTCATCCTCCATGTCTGCCGTCGCATCGATGATCTCCGTGCGGCGCTTGTCGCCGTACTTGACCTTGATCTCCGTCAGCTCATCCTTGAGGATCTGCTCGACTCTCTCCTTATGGGCCAGAATATCCTGCAGATCCGCAATGCGGATCACAAGCTCCTGGTACTCATTCTCGATCTTCTCGCGCTCCAGGCCGGTCAGTCTGCGGAACTGCATGTCAAGAATCGCCTTGGCCTGGATCTCATCGAGGCCGAAGCCGGAGATCAGGGCAGGCATTGCCTCATTGGCATCCCTGGAATTGCGGATCGTATGAATGATCGCATCCAGATTGTCGACGGCAATGCGCAGTCCTTCCAGGATATGCGCTCTTGCCTGGGCCTTGCTGAGATCGTACTTCGTCCGGCGGACGATGACGTCCAGCTGGAAATCCAGATAGCCCTGGATCATGTCCTTCATGCCCAGCGTTCTCGGCGTTCCGTTGACCAGGATGACATTGTTCACGCCGAAGGAGGACTGCATCGGAGTCAGCCGGTACAGCTGATTCAGCAGCACTTCCGGCTGGATATCCTTGCGGAGCTCCATGACGACGCGGATGCCGTTCATATTGGATTCATCGCGCAGATCGGTGATGCCCTCAATGGTCTTCTCTCTCGCAAGATCAGCGATCTTCTTGACCATCATGGCCTTATTCACCATGTACGGAATCTCGTAGACAATGATACGGGACTTGCCGTTGGCCATCTGCTCGATATTAGCCTTGGCTCTTACGATAATGGAGCCGCGGCCGGTCTCGAAGGCAGCACGGATGCCGGAGCGGCCGATGATCGTGCCGCCGGTCGGGAAGTCCGGGCCCTTGATGATCTGCAGCAGATCCTGGGTCGTGATATCCGGATTTGCCATGCAGGCAATAATCGCATCGATTGCCTCGCCCAGGTTATGCGGCGCGACATTCGTGGCCATGCCGACAGCGATGCCGTTGGATCCGTTGACAATCAGATTCGGGAAGCGGGAAGGCAGGACAACCGGCTCCTTTTCCTCGCCGTCGTAGTTATCCTGCATGTCCACGGTATCCTTGTCAATATCGCGCATGAGCTCCATGGCGATCTTGGACATTCTCGCCTCGGTATAACGCATGGCGGCTGCGCCGTCACCATCAATGGAGCCGAAGTTGCCGTGGCCGTCAACCAGCGGATAGCGGTAGCTGAAATCCTGGGCCATGCGGACCATGGTCTCATAGACTGCGGTATCGCCATGCGGATGATACTTGCCGATAACCTCGCCGACAATACGTGCTGACTTGCGGTGCGGCTTGGTGGAGTCAATGCCGAGCTCGCTCATCGCCCACATGATGCGGCGGTGAACCGGCTTCATGCCATCCCGGACATCCGGAAGCGCTCTTGCGACAATGACAGACATGGAGTATTCCAGGAAGTCCTTGCGGATCTCATGGGTCAGCTCTGTGCTTGTGATCTTGCCGGGGTCAAAATGATCCTCATCAAATTCAATATCGTCTTCAGCCATTCTGACCTCCTTAAATATCCAGATTCTCTACGAAATGCGCATTCTCTACGATGAAGTCGCGGCGCGGCTCTACTTCCTCGCCCATCAGCATGCTGAAGGCCTCGTCGGCAGCCATGGCATCGTCAACCTCTACCCGGATCAGGGTGCGGTTCTTCGGATCCATGGTGGTCTCCCAGAGCTGCTCCGGATTCATCTCGCCAAGGCCCTTATAGCGCTGAATGCCAAGGCCGGTGCCAAGCTCGCTCTTCACTTCCTCAAGCTGGCGGTCGGTATAGGCATAGCGGACGGTCTGGCCCTTCTGCACCTTGAACAGCGGCGGCTGGGCGATATACACATAGCCCTGCTCCAGAATCGGCCTCATGTAGCGGTAGAAGAAGGTCAGCAGCAGCGTTCTGATATGCGCGCCGTCGACATCGGCATCGGTCATGATGACAATCTTGTGGTAGCGCAGCTTCGAGGTATCTACTTCCTCCAGCACGCCGCAGCCAAACGCGGTGATCATGGAGCGGATCTCATTGTTGTCAAAGGCGCGGTGCTGTCTTGCCTTCTCGACATTCAGAATCTTGCCTCTAAGCGGCAGGATGGCCTGATAATGGGAATCTCTTCCCTGCTTGGCAGAGCCTCCTGCGGAATCTCCCTCTACGATATAGATCTCGCAGATGGACGCATCCTTGCTGGAGCAGTCTGACAGCTTGCCCGGCAGGGATCCCACTTCAAGCGCAGTCTTTCTCCTGGTAGCCTCTCTGGCCTTCTTGGCCGCAAGCCTTGCCTGCGAGGCAAGAGCTGCCTTCTCCATGACCAGCTTTGCCTGGTCAGGATTCTCCATGAAGAAGCGCTCCAGCGACTTGCCGAAGATATCGGAAACGATCTTGCGGACCTCGGAATTGCCTAGCTTCGTCTTGGTCTGTCCTTCATACTGCGGATCCGGATGCTTGACGCTGATGACCGCGGTAATGCCTTCCTTGCAGTCATCTGAGGTCAGGTTCTCATCCTTCTCCTTCAGAAATCCATTTTCTCTTGCATACTTGTTGATCACGCGGTTCAGGGCCATGCGGAAACCTTCCTCATGAGTTCCGCCCTCAACCGTGTTGATGTTGTTGCAGAAGGTATAGACCTGCGGATTGTAGCCGTCGTTGTACTGCACTGCCACTTCTGCCTCAATGCCCTGCTCATGGCCCTCGCAGTAGATGATATCCGGATTCACGACCGTGCGGCCGCGGTTCAGATACGCTACATATTCCTTCAGTCCTCCCTCAAACAGGAAGGTATGATGCGCTCTTGCCGGCTCTGTCTCGCGCTCGTCATTGAAGACGATGCGGATGCCCTTGTTCAGGAATGCCAGCTGGCGCAGGCGGTCGCGCAGCGTGTCATAGCTGTAGACTGTCGTCTCGGTGAAGATGGTAGGATCGGCCTTGAAGCGGACCTTGGAGCCGTGTTTGGCAGGATCGCAGGAACCGATGACCTTCATCGGCTCGACCGCATGGCCGCCGTTCTCAAAGCGCACAAAATACTCGCTGCCCTCATGATAGACCGTTACCTCCATCCAGGAGCTCAGCGCATTGACAACCGAGGCACCGACGCCGTGCAGGCCTCCGGATACCTTATAGGCTCCGCCGCCGAACTTGCCGCCGGCATGGAGCACGGTAAAGATCGTCTCAATCGTGGACTTCCCGGTCTTGGTGTTGATGCCGGTAGGCATGCCGCGTCCGTCATCCTCGACAGTGACGATATTATCCTGATCAACGGTAACCGTGACCGTTGTGGCATAGCCAGCCATGGCCTCATCGATGCCGTTATCAACGATTTCCCATACCAGGTGATGCAGGCCCTTCTCGGAAGTGGATGCGATATACATGCCAGGACGCTTGCGGACTGCCTCCAGCCCGTCCAGAACCTGGATATCTGAATCATCGTAGGTATGATTGACCTTCAGATCCAGCTCCTCGCCGAGAACTGCATGATTCTCCTCGGAATCAAAGCTGTCTATCTCTTCCTCCTGCTGCTCTGCATCAGATCCTTCCTCTGCTGCAGCTGTCTCCAGCAGATTCTGACCCTGGCTCTTCTCTTCACTCATTTCTGCCTCCTGTGCGTGGATAGATTCCGCCTGCCCTGATCTCGAACTCCGAATGGGGTCCCGGCTTCAGTCCGGATGGAATCTCGGTTGCGGTAATGACACACTGATACGTTCCGCTGATCATGTCCAGCAGCCGCTGCTGACGGACACGGTCAAGCTCTGAAAGCACATCATCCAGGAGAAGCACTGCCTTCTTCCCGGTCGTTTCCTCAATGAACTTCAGGAGAGATGTCTTGAATGCCAGCATCTCCATGCGCTTCTGTCCCTGGCTGCCCTCATAGATCAGATTGCGGCCATCCAGTTCGAAGCAGAGATCCTCCCGGTGAATGCCGGCGCCGGTCACATGCATCTCAAGGTCCTTCCGGCGGCTGTCCTGCAGCATCTTTCTCACTGCTGCCTCAATATCCTCCTGGTCATTGTCAATGCAGGAGAGATAGGAGACGGATGCCTTTTCCTCGCGGCCGGAAAGCTGCTGATACTGTGCTTCCATATGCCTGCCGATGCCGCGCACGAAGGCTCTTCTTGCCTTGATGACCGGCACAGATGACTGAATCATCTGCTGATCCAGCACGTCGAGGATCTTCTCATCCGGCTGGAACTGCTTCAGAAGCGCATTGCGCTCCTTCAGAAGCCCCTGATAGCTGTTCAGGGCATTCAGATATCCCGGCGAGATCTTCGTGATCTCCTGGTTCAGAATCTGCCTTCTGGCGCGCGGCGCATCTGTGAAGATGCCAAGATCATCCGGCGAGAACAGAACGACATTCAGCAGCCCGATAAAGGCGCTGCTCTTCCTGACCGGCTGTCTCTCTACCAGAAGCGTCTTGCCGGCGCCGTGAATGATCACATCGATCCGGCGCTCAATCCGATCCTGGAAGATGCATCCGATCTCCGCATGATCGCATCCCTTCCGGATCAGCTCGGAATCATTGCTGATGCGGTGGGAGCGCGTCAGGGACAGCACAACCAGGCTCTCAAGCAGATTGGTCTTTCCCTGGGCATTGGCTCCAGTCAGAAAGTTAAGGCCCGGATCCAGAGAGATCTGCGCATTCTCGTAATTGCGAAAATTGCGCAGCCGAAGCATACGGATCTTCATTTCACCGGATATGCCCTGCCGTCGACGGTAACTGTATCTCCGGAATGAAGCTTTCTGCCGCGGCGGTTCTCCGCTTCTCCGTTGACCTTGACTTCATGGCGGTAGAGGAACCATTTTGCCTGGCCCCCGGTCTCGATCAGATCGTTCATTTTCAGGAACTGCTCGAGCTTGATGTATTCGGTCTGAATCTCTTCCATATCGTCCTCTTTCACGGTCCTAAAACAGCCTGTTTTATTATACCATGAAACTGCATGAAAATGCCCAAAACAGCGCCGTTTTTTGAAGATTTTGTAACCCTTTGAAGCAGGAAAAAAACGGGCAATAAAAAGACCCTGATTTCAGGGTCTTGGGTAGCTTCTTCAGGATGCTCAGTTGTAGGTGCGGACCGGCAGTACCAGCTGCAGGATTGTCGCATCTCCATCCTTGTCATTGTTGAGGATGAAGGGTCTCATCTCGCCGGTGAAGCGGATGACGATATTCTCTGTTGTCAGGATCTTCGCCGCATCTGAGACATAGTTGCCGGAGAAGCTGATATCGAGAGGATCTCCCTCATAGCTTTCCGCAGCCAGCTCTTCATGAGACTCGCCGATTTCCTGAGACTTGTTGGTCAGCGTGATATCATCCTTTGAATTGATCTGCAGGCGGACAATCATCATGTTGTCATTGCGGATGAAGCTGGAGCGGTCAATGGCAGCGATCAGGGCATGCCTGTTGATGACAAGCGTATTCGTGAACTCTGCCGGAATCAGGCGGTCCGTATCCGGATAGGAGCCATCCAGCAACCTGGTCTGCAGGATAATATTGGCGCTGCTGAACTGTGCCTTCTTGTCACTGAGCGCAACCGTGATATCCTCCTCAGAAGCGCTGAAGATCGATCTGACATTATTCAGGCTCTTGGCAAGAATCGTCACGTTGAACGGCTCGCACTCCACCGGCACGGTCTTCTTGGCAAGGCGGTAGGAATCTGTTGCGGTGCAGATCAGGCTCCCATTCTCCGCATGCATATTCACGCCGGTCAGGATCAGCCGGGTCTCCTTGGAATTAGCAGCGAAGGTTGTCTCCTCGATGATCTGGCTCAGAAGAGAGGACTTGATCCTGAACTGATTGGATGGAACCGTGAAGTCAACAGTCGGATAGTCTTCCGGGCGGATGCCGTTGATCTTGAACTCGGATCTGCCGGCGGAGAATCTGGTAAAGGTTCCGTCAAGAATCTCTACATTGATCTCATCAGAATCGATCTTGCGGACGATCTCAAGCAGATAGCGGTAATCGATGACAATGGATCCTTCCTCAAGAATTGAAAGTCCCAGCTTTTCATCGGTCGCATTAGACAGAACCATCTGAATGGAGATATCTGCATCGCTTCCGGTCAGCGTCAGCTGATCGCGGAAGGCATCCATCTTGATTCCGGAAAGTGCTGGCACTGGGCTGTTCGGCGCAATTGCCTTTGCCACGATCTGCAGTGCATCATAGAACCGGTTCTTGGAAATCTTGAAATTCATGTTCTTACGCCTCCCTGCGCAGTATATATTTTTTTATGAAGTTTATTACCATTAGGGCTGTGGATATTGTGGAAAACCATGGATCTGCTGTCTGCTGCCATCTTATTTTACCATTCCTGCTGTTGGTTTGCAGTGGAGAAGCAGGTGGAATGTATTTCAGCTGGCAAGCAGCTTCTCGATCTCGCTGACGGCTGTCGCGAATGTGCTGTCCTTCTTGATCTGGCTCTCTACCTTGGTGCATGCGCTGATCACCGTCGAATGGTCTCTTCCGCCGAATTCATCGCCGATCTTGATGTAGGGAAGATCCAGCAGCTTGCGGCAGAGATAGATTGATATATGGCGGGCGCTGGCAATGTTCTTGGTACGGGTCTTGCCGGTGATCTGCTGTCTGGTCAGGCCGTAGTAATCCGCGACGCACTTGATGATGCGGTTCGGGGAGAGACCGGTCTTGTCTGAGACGACTGCCTGGTTCTTCAGGGCATTCACGACTGTCTCAAACTGAATGGATCCCTTGTCCTTCTGAAACATGATGGCATAGAAGAGAACGCGGTTCCATGCGCCTTCAAGATCTCTGACGTTGCCGGAAAAGTTGGAGGCAATATAGGCAAGTCCGCGCTCATCGACATCATTGATGTCAGAGCCGCTGTGCGCAATCTTCATGCGAAGGATTGCCAGGGATGTCTCGAATTCAGGAGAATCAATGCCGACGGACAGGCCGCTGGAGAATCTGCTGATCAGGCGCTCCTCCAGTCCCTTGATCTCCTTGGGCTGGCGGTCGGAGGCAATGCAGATCTGCTTCTGATTATTGACCAGCTCATTGTAGATGGAGAAGAAGACTTCATGGGATTTTTCCTTGCCGGCCAGGAACTGAATATCATCTACCAGCAGCACATCCATGGAGCACATGAACTGCTTGAAGGCATCGATCTTGTTATTCTGGATTGCCTTTACGACCTTGTCCACGAACTTCAGGGATTCAATATAGTAGACCTTGCGGTCAGGATAAGTCTTCTTGATATAGTTGCCGATTGACATCAGCAGATGGGTCTTGCCGAGGCCGCTGTTTCCATAGATAAAGAGAGGATTGAAGTACTTGCCTGGATTATAGGCACAGGCCAGCGCTGCTGCCTGGGATTCACGGTTGCAGTCGCCGACGACAAAGTTCTCAAAGGTGCGGTCATTCTGGATCGGCATGGACTGAAAGTCCGGATCCTCAGCGAGCGGAATGATATCTTCCTCGCTGAGCCGGCGGGTCTTCAGCTCTGAAATCTGGATAACTTCCACGAGAATCGGCTTGGAGAGATTCAAAAGATCGGTCAGCGCAGCCTGAAGAAGATCAATCTGATGGCTGATGATCTCACGGGACACGATATTCGGGGCGACAATGACTGCCTTGTCATCATTCAGCTCATGAAGAAAGGCATCCTTGAAAAAGGTCGTCATGATATCGGGCGAAATATTCTTATTCTTCTGCAGATAATCTAGGACCTGAGTCCATACATCCGCAAGATACTGGTCTTTGCTGTGGCTCATAGAAAACCCTCTGGATACTCCTTGGAAAACAGTTTTCCACAGGAGAGTGCATTCCTATTCTACGCAGGCAGTTCTCTAAAATCCATAAGAAATTGTGGCTAAAATAATTATCCACAATCAACACAAATCAGTATGGAAGGATCAATATGCAGATTTTGAAAGTTATCCACTGTTTTCCACAACTTTTACTGTTGATAAAATGTGGGTGAAATTATCCCCGGGTGGAAAACTTCTGATTTTGTTGATAAGTAAGAAGCATCCGTCTGAAAATACCCATTCATCAACATTAAAATATGCGATTAATAAAGGATATTTTGAACAATCAACAGTTTTCCACAGTTGTGGAAAAGTAAAACTTTTCCGGCGTGGACAGGCTGTGGATAATCATGGATCAATGGGGGAAATCAAAGCGGTAATCCGGCTGAATGCTGTGGAAAACCGCAATTGATATCAATCTCTCCTGGTTTTCCACAGTGCGGGATCTGCAGAGGCATCTGCCGGCAGCAGATCCTCTCTCTGAAAGAGATCAGAAGTCCGCCGAAGATGGATGTGGATTTATCGCTTCTCATGGAGCATTCACAGCTGCTGAAGGCATATAAAAGCCCGGGACATGCTGTCCCGGGCTGATTGGCAATGACAGTGATTTATTCCTGATCCTCGTGCTCTTCTGACTCAGGAATGGATTCTACATAGGAATCTGCCGATTCTGCATTCTCAGGTGTCTCTGAAGCTTCATCATCCTCTGCATACCGGATGCATACATGCCTGTCGCGGCCCTCTCCCTCGGATTCCGTATGAATGTTATGCCATTCATTCAGGACCTTGTGGATTGCCTTGCGCTCATCATTCGGCATCGGATCCAGCTCTGCATCCACGTGCGTGCGCTGCACCTGCTTGGCGATGCGCTTTGCCATGGAGCGGACCTTGCGGTAGCGGTCTTCCTTGTACTCATTGACATCGACAAGAACATCAATGCGCTTGCGGAACTCATTGTTCACTGCGCCTCTTACCACGGTATTCAGCGCTGCCAGCGTCTTGCCCATCTTGCCGATCAGGACAGCATTGTTCTCTGCATTCAGGCGGACAATCAGGCCCTCATCGCGGGTCTCGATGCCGACTTCAATATCCTCATCGATATCCGTAAAGAAGTTGCCGATGTAGTCAAACAGGAATTCCTTTACATCATTCATGCAGTAGGCATCGATTCCGGTGGAATTGCCGATGCCGAGCACGCCCTTCTTCTCTTCGGTGACGAAGTAAGTCAGCTCCTCAGGCGTGCAGCCCTTATCCTCAGCTGCATTCTTCAGTGCTTCCTCCAGCGTCTTGCCGGTGTAGTGATTCATTCGACAGCACCCTCTTTCTTTGCCGCATCCTTCTCGATGATCTTCTGGATCAGGAGAGTCTTGGCAATATTAACAAGAGAATATATGGTCCAGTAAATGGACATGGCAGTAGGCCACATGAGACCGAATACCATGATCATGGCCATCATGTAGTACTGCATCATCTTGTTCTGGCTGCTGGTCTTGGATTCTTCCGGCTTGCGGTGATGCTTCTCGGCATCTGCCTCTGCCTTCTTCTTGGCAAGCATCATCGGGATCATCATGGAGAAGTACTGGCATACGCCCATGACGATGAAGAGAATCAGATAGCCCCACTGGAAGTGAGAGATTCCCTGCCAGGGCGTGGTCTCGAGGGACATGCCGAGGAAGGTGCTTGTCTTGATCGCGCTGGCGCGCTGCACGGCCTGATACATGGCAATGATGATCGGGAACTGCAGCAGCGTGATAAAGATCATGGAGAACGGATTGACATTGTACTTCTTGTACAGGGCCTGCATCTCATTGGCCTGCTTCATCTTGGAGGCATCATCTGTCTTGCCTTCATACTTCCGCTGGATATGATCCATCTCCGGCTGCAGCAGCTGCATCTGCTGGGAGGCGACAGTCTGCTTCAGCGTTGCCAGCATGAGCACGCCGTTGACAACCAGTGTCAGGATGGCGATAGCCGCGGCAACTCCCATGCGGGGCTCGAGATAATTCAGGACCTGAGCCATCGGCCAGACCAGAATTGCGCTGAACCAGTCTTCCGAGGAAAGGGTGTCCTTAAACGTGGTGGCAGCTTCAATCAGCTTGACGGTCTTGGTTCCATCCGCATTGGTTACCATCGGCGTGGTGCAGCCGACCAGCGTAACAGCGCAGACAACCAGGAGCGAGAGCGCGAGAATCTTCTTCGTGGATGCTTTGAGCTTCATAGAATCTCCTTATTTAATAGAAACGCTATCTTATTGTAGTATTACAGAGCAGTTTTTCCAAGTTCTTTTTGTTTTCCTCATACGATCTGGAGCGGTATCCAAAGCGCACAATCAGGACTCCGTCCCGCTCAAAGGACGCAAAGTCCACAAGCTCCTGGCACATCATCCGGACCTGGCGCTTGAACAGATTGCGGTCCACGGCATGTCCCATCTTTCTGGAGAGAGAGATGCCGATTCTCGCCTGTGCTTCCTTCCGGGGCCAGCTGTAGTATACAAAGCTCGCATTGGCAGCCTTGCGGCCGGAATGAATCAGCTCCTGGAACTCCATCGATTTTCTGATGCGGTTCTTCTTTTTCATATTCCCGTTCTTTCAGACTGTGAAAAAAAACCACCAATCGGTGGCTTTTGTCAGGCAGACAGTACCTTTCTGCCTTTCGCTCTGCGTCTAGCTAAGACTTTCCTTCCGCCGACTGTGCTCATGCGAGTGCGAAAGCCGTGAGTCGACTTGTTTTTTCTCTTGCTCGGCTGGTATGTTCTCTTCATTCATGCCACCTCCAGTTTTTATATATGAACAAAGCGCTTTTATATAATACCTGCGGCATATTCAAAAGTCAACGAATATTCCTGTGAACTCATGAGAAAAAAGCCGCAGTTACCGCATTTTTCATGAATTCTGAGCCTCTATCTGAGCAATCCGAAGTATTCTTCCATGGTTTCATCCGCGGCGATTCCGTGAATGGAGGCCGCAAGATCGCTGCCGACATAGCGGTAATGCCAGGCCAGCACCGAATATCCGAGCAGCGATGCCTTGGCGGCGGGAACCCGCTGCAGGAAGCCGTATTCCCAGGCATGCGCCAGCAGCCACTGTCCCTGCGCAGTGCTGTCAAAGGCTGTATTGAAGGCAGTATCTGAATCCGAGAAATCCACTGCCAGGCCCAGCTGATGCTCGCTGGTGCCGGCTCTTGCACAGGATTTCAGCGCCTGTGCCTCGCCGAGCCTTGCCACATAGGAATTGAACAGCTGCTCCTGCTCGCGGTAGGAGCGGTAGCCTTCTGTCACCGTCAGGTGGACGCCGTCTGCCTCAGCGGCAGCTGCCATCTCCTTCAGCGCATCCGCTGCCTCCTTCCGCAGCGTGATGCCGGAGCGGATGCCGTCGATCTCCGGCGTGACCAGGTCAGCCGGCACATAGGACTCCGGTATGGAATAGGAAGGATTCACGATGCGCGTGATGCTGTCATCCGCAAAGACTTCCGGGCCGGGCGAGACAGCTGCTGTCGGCAGCGGCGCAGAGGAAGAGGCCGGGACAGGAGAAGCCGTCACAGCATAGGGAGCGGAAGACGGGGAAGCGGAAGCCGCGGCCGTCTCTGCAGGCATGGCGCCAACAGAAAAATGCGCATAGAGAGAAGCAGCGAGAATCAGCGATGCCACGATCAGCGCGACAAGCAGGAGGTTGATGCGTCTGAGAAATCTCATGCGAACAGTATATCATTTTTACCCCATCCCAAAACAGGAGAGAGAAAGGTTATAATGGGATGGAAAAAAAGAGGAAAAAATATGAACTGGACGATACTGCTGCCGCTGGCAGTCATGGCTTATCTGATGATCAAGATGGTTTCGCTCTCGAAGCGCAATACCCTGAACCGCCGGATGCTGAATGTGCTGGACACATTCAACAATGACAAGGACGGCAGGGAGTTCTTTGAGCGCTGCGACAATTTCCTTGCCACGGAGAAGGATGTCGAGTTTCTCGGCAAGGTCCGGGTGCTGCGGCTCTGGGGAGATGTCTATCATGACCTGCATGACGAGTTCCGCAAGGATCTCGAGGCGCTAGATCTCAGCACGCTGATCATGAAGACGGAGAAGGGAAAGACCAACATCGAGCTGAACGAGGACTCCTTCTTCTATCTGTTCCTGGCGATTCCGAACCGCTTCTATTATTCCGGGGACACCGAGGACGCTGCCGTCTTCTTCGAGAAGATGGAGACCATCCGCGGAGAGATGGGCAACCGCCTGGTGCTTGCGCTGAGCGATGCCAACCGCGCCTGGTATGAAAAGGGCGGGGACACCAGCCGCGATTTCTACAGGAAGCTGCTGAATGGAGACTATGGCGAGTATTCCTATGCCAAGGAGATGATCGGCATCTACAAGAACATCGCCTCCTGCATGGGCGCAAAGATTGCCCTCACCGTGAATGACCAGGCGGATTTCAATGAGTTCGTGCCTGATCTGAAGAACTTCGCGAAATCCAATCTGGGCCGCCGCTTCGAGATGGAGCTCGGCATTCAGCTGCCGGAGGATCCGGAAGAGAAGGCCGAAGAGGAGAAGGATGCGGAAGTGACAGAGGAGAAGCCGGAAGAGCCGAAGCAGGATGTGCCTGCAGAAGACGCCGGCCCGGAAAAGACGGAAGCGCCTTCGGAAGAGACACCGAAGCAGGAGAATGTGAAATGAAGCTGATTGCCGGGCTCGGCAATCCAGGCCGTGAATATGAGCGCACCAGGCACAACAGCGGCTTCATGGCCCTGGACATGCTTGCAGAGAAGTGCGGCGCGTCCGTGACATCCGAGAAATGGAATGCCCTGATCGCGCCGGTGCGCATTGAGGGCGTGCCGGTGCTGCTGATGAAGCCGCTGACCTACATGAATGAATCCGGCCAGGCAGTCATCCAGGCCGTGAACTACTACCATATCGAGCCGGAGGATATCCTGATCCTGCACGATGACATGGATCTTCCGGTCGGCTCCGTGCGGATCCGGAAGAAAGGCAGCAGCGGCGGCCAGAAGGGCATGCGCTCCATCCTGCAGGTGCTGCAGACGGAGGAGATCTCCCGCATCCGCATCGGCGTGGATCACGATCGCGCGCATGATGTGCCGGACTGGGTGCTCTCGCCGGTTCCGCAGGGGCAGCAGGAAGCCTATCAGGCGGCGCTGAAGACCGCTTCTGAGGCAGCGTATGCATGGGCATATCTGCCGATGGAGCAGGTCATGAGCCGCTATAATATCAGGGAAAAGAAAGAGGCACAGTGAGCAGAGAAGATACCGCATCGCATATGCCGGATCAGCTGCTGCAGGAGCTGCGGGACAATCCCGCGGTGCTGCAGCTGAATGAAGAGCGGGGAACGCTGCCGCTGCCTTCGCTTGTGGAGGAGGCGCTGGTCATCAGCGCGTCCTATCTCTCGCATCCGCGGCCGATCCTGGTGCTGAAGCAGAATCTCTACAGCGCACAGAGGCTCTATGAGAGGGTTTCATCCCTCCTCAGCGAGCAGCAGTGCGCCCTTTTCGCTGCGGATGAATCGCTGCGCGTCGAGGCCATCGCGACCTCTCCGGAGATCGCGGCTGAGAAGGTAGATACGCTGGCCTCCCTGATCGAGAATCCCAGCCAGGTCGTCATCACCTGCCCGACGGGATTTCTGAGATTCCTGCCGGACCCCGAGGATTTCCGCCGCGGCTGCATTCTCCTGAAGACCGGCGGCACGATGGAGCCCGAGATGCTGAAGAAGCGCCTGCGGGCAGGCGGCTATCATGAGACAGCACATATCGATCAGCCGCTGAGCTTCGCTGCCCGCGGCGGTATCGTTGATATCTATTCCATCAACTATGAGCAGCCGATCCGCGTGGAGTTCTTCGATGACGAGATCGACTCGATCCGCTTCTTTGACGCGGCGACACAGAAGACCGTGGTCCCGATCCAGGAAGTGAAGATCGTGCCGGCATCCGATATCCTGCTGAATGAGGCAGAGACGCAGGAGTTGCTGCAGGCTGCCAGGGCCATGCAGGAGAAGCAGAAGGATCCGATCCTGGCTGCCAATGTCGATGCGGATCTGCAGCTGTTCGAGCAGGAGATCCGGGAGCCGCAGCTGTATCCGTATCTCGGCTTCCTGAGCCATCCGCACGGGCTGACAGACTACATGAATCATCCCCTGATCCTGCTTTCGGATCCCCAGGAGATCGAGGAATCCATCCGGCGGCTGAATGAGGAGACGGTTTCCTATATCCAGGAGATGGTGCAGGAGCAGAAGCTGCTGCCCCGCTTCACGGTATGGCATGACTATGCACGCATGGCAAGAGACTGCCGGCGCATGGAGGAGGATCCCTACGCGGACAACACCTCCATGATCGAGGAGATCCATCTGCCCAATGAGCCGCTCGGCATCAAGCTGAAGCTGCTGAGAGATGGCAGCCGGGTATTGCTGTGCCTGCGCGACAAGGAAGTAAAGCGGGTCATGGACGCCTGCATTGACGGCGCCATGCCCTATGCTCTGGTCACGGAGGACAGTCCCCTGCAGGCAGGCTTCAACATCGCTGTCACCCCGATGGCGGAGGGCTTCCGCCTGATCGGCGGGAATCTCTCGGCAGTGACTGCTGCGGAGCTCTTTGAGGTGCACCATCATGCCGGCCGCTATGAGAACAAGTTCCGCGAGGCAGAGGTGATTCACGGCTACGAGGAGCTGCAGCCGCAGGATTACGTGGTTCATGCCCAGCATGGCGTCGGCCAGTATGTCGGCATCGAGACCCGCGAGGTGCAGGGCTCCATGCGCGACTTCCTGCGCATCATCTACCGCGGCAACGCGGAGCTGCTGGTGCCGCTGGAGCAGTTCGGCCTGGTCCGCAAGTTCGTCTCCCGCGAGGGCGTGGTGCCGCGGCTCAACAAGCTCGGCAGCGGCGAGTGGGAGCGCACGCGCCAGAAGATCGAGGAAAGCGTCACGGATATCGCAGGCCGGCTGGTCAGCCTCTATGCCAGCCGCGAGCAGCGCATCGGCTATGCCTATCAGCCGGACAGCGATCTGCAGCGCCAGTTCGAGTCGGAGTTTGCCTATGAGCTGACGCCGGATCAGGAGAAGGCAGTCCGCGATGTGAAGAAGGACATGGAGAGCAATCGCCCGATGGATCGCCTGATCTGCGGCGATGTGGGCTTCGGCAAGACGGAGATCGCGATCCGGGCAGCCTTCAAGGCTGCCGCGGAGAACAAGCAGGTCGCCATGCTGTGCCCGACGACGATTCTTGCCGAGCAGCATTTCCGCACCTTTATCCAGCGCTTCCGGGACTATCCGTTCACGGTCAAGGTGCTGGACCGCTTCGTGCAGCCTGCCGTGCAGAATCAGATTCTCAAGGATCTGAAGAGCGGCCAGATCGATATCCTGATCGGCACGCACCGGATTCTCTCCGCAGATGTGCAGTTCCATGATCTCGGCCTGCTCATCATCGATGAGGAGCAGCGCTTCGGCGTGGAGCACAAGGAGAAGATCAAGGAGATGAAGAACGGCATCGATGTTCTCACCCTGTCGGCAACGCCGATTCCCCGCACGCTGCAGATGTCGCTGATCGGCATCCGCTCGCTGTCGCAGCTCGAGACTCCGCCGGGCAACCGCTACAATGTGCAGACCTATGTGGTCGAGCGCAATGAGGGCCTGATCGCGGATGCGATCGAGAAGGAGCTGGCAAGGCACGGCCAGGTATTCTATCTGTACAATTCCGTGGAGCGGATCTACGGCATGGCCAGGCGCCTGCAGACGCTGATCCCCGACGCGGAGATCGGCATCGTGCACGGACAGATGGACCGCGATGAGATCGAGGATGTCATGATGCGGTTCACGAATCATGAGATCAGCGTGCTCGTCTGCACGACGATCATCGAGAACGGCATCGATATTCCCAATGCCAATACGATCCTGATCGACAATGCCCAGGACTTCGGCCTGGCCCAGATCTATCAGATCAAGGGCAGGGTCGGGCGCAGCGACCGGGTTGCCTATGCCTATCTGATGGTGCCGCCGCGAAGGCAGCTCAGCGAGACCGCAGCCAAGCGGCTGCAGGCCGTCAAGGAGTTTGCGCGCCTTGGCTCGGGATACAAGATCGCCATGCGCGATCTGACCATCCGCGGCGCCGGCGATCTGCTCGGCCCGGATCAGTCCGGGTTCATTGATACCGTCGGCATTGACATGTACATGGAGATGCTGGAGGAGGCCATCGCGAAGGAAAAGGGAATCGTGCCCGAGGAGAAGATCGAGCGCCGGCATCCCAACGTGCAGGCCTCAAGCTATATTCCGCATGACTTCGCGCCGGATGACTATGACAAGATCAGCCTGTATCAGCAGATCGATGCAATCGTGAGCCAGGAGGAGCTGGATGGCTTCAAGGCTGAGGTCGTGGACCAGTACGGCCGCCTGCCTGCGGAGGTCAGCACGCTGTTTGACAAGAAGCAGCTGGAGCTTCTGATCAATGATCCTTCCATCCAGAGCTACAGGGAGATCCGCGGCCAGAGCGAGGTCACCTTCTCGCCGGAATTCTCCCAGCATGTGGATGGCGTGAAGCTGTTCGAGATCTTCTCGGAGGTATCCAGGGATATCGGCCTGCGGTACACCAATTCCTGCATCATCGCATCTCTTCCGAAGCAGAAGGACAGCCTGAAGGTGGTCATCGAGATGATCACCCGGGCAAAGGAGGCAATCCGCAAGTCATGAGAATCGACAAGTATCTGAAGGTCGCGAGAATCCTGAAGCGGCGCACGATCTCGAAGGAGCTGGCCGCAAACCAGCGCATCGAGATCAACGGCCGCATTGTCAAGCCTTCCCATGAGGTCAGGGCCGGAGATGAAGTGACGGTTACCTTCGGCAATCGCCAGCTGAAGATCCATGTGCTTTCCACCGAGGAGGCCAGAAGAAAGAAGGACGCGGCGGATCTCTATGAGGTCATCAGCGAGGATACGGTCTCTGACGCCTCTTCAGAGATTCCAGGCGAATAAGGAAAAAGACAGCTTCTCCCTGCTGCCCGGCATGATCCGGGCGAAGGGAGAAGCTGCTTTCTGACTGGCAGATCATCTCTCTGCCATGAATGGGCTGTGCTGAGGCTATCCCTCCAGCTGGACGTACTGGCTGTCTGCCAGCTGGTACTGGTCCTTGAACGGGCTTTCATCGGTCAGGCCGGTGTAATAGGCGGTAAGATCGGTGATCTCCGTCGGCACGCGGTCATAGACCGGCATATCAGTCGCGGGATCGACGCCATCGCCGATCATGATGTCCTGCGGATACTCTGCCTTGTAGGCATTGCGCAGATCAGCGTTCAGCCCGTAGTCCTGATCGCCGGCATCCGCGTAGAGATCCGGGGCGCCGAAGCAGTGCAGCAGCTCGTGGGCATAGACGCCGGGGCTTTCTTCCTGCCCGAGGCAGTGGGTATAGATGCCGAGCATCTCATCCATGCCATAGTCCCCCTCGCTGAAGACGCCCATGGCATTTGAGGCGCGGTCCAAGCTGTCAGGCGTGTTGAAGAAGGCAACGTAGATGATATTGGCTGCGCCGTATTCCTGCTTCAGCTGATCAGAGGAGATCGTCTCGCGGACATAGGCATCCACCGGCTCATAATAGGTATCCCCCGAGACCAGGGACTGATCGGAGAAGAAAGCCTCGAAGGCAAGATCCCTGTTGGCGTTCCAGTCATAGACGAATGACGCATCCCGGCCGTACCGGGCGGCGGAATCCCGGAGGAAGGCAGTGCCGATGCTCATGTAATTCAGCGCATCCTGGGCGGTCTGCTGGTCCTGGGGATTGCTGAAGTCCCACTGATAGTCAGCGTCTGAGACGAAGATGGAGACCAGCACGGTCGTGCCGCTGAGATAGCCGGCTGAGCCAAGCTGGTATGGCGTATCCTGGGCGCCTGCCGTCATTTCCGCAGAGGCGGAGGATTCATAGGAAGGCTCCTGCGATCCGTCAGCGGATTCATAGTCAGCCGTCTCATCGCTGCTGCACCCGGCCAGGGGCATCAGGATCAGGGCGGAAGCAGAGAGTGCAGAAAGCAGACGGCGCGTTCGAACAGATATCATGAGATCCTCCTTGCTGAAACAGGCTGAGCAGGAAAGGCGCAAGAGACGCTTCCTGCCTCATGATATTCATCATATCGGAAGAAGCTGCATTTGCCATCCTCCTAAAGTATGAGATGGCGCGCAGATGACGAAACAGTACCCTATATTAATAGATATATTCAGTGAATCTGATAAGTGTAATACCATAATCTGCATGATTGGCGAAGGAATTCTGCATCCGGCGCATCCCGCTTCCTCTCCCGTCCGTTCGGCAGGTGCCTGCTCTTCCTTGAACCGGCTCTGGTTTCATGGTATAAAGAATAATACAGAAAGAAGGAGCCGCATGTCCGTCAAGACGTCCCCAAATCCGAAGAGCAGGAAGAAAGGCAGAAAGAAGCTGACGCCTTTTCTCAAGCTGCTCTGCTATGCGCTCATCGTTGCTTCGGCATGCCTGCTTGCGGAGGTCGGCAAGGAGGTCTACACGACCATGGAGCTGAAGAAGCAGCTGGCGGAATCCCAGGCGGAGTACCAGAAGGTGCAGGATGAGAGCTCCTATCTGACCTCCCAGAAGGAGAAGCTGCAGGATCCTGACTATGTGCAGTCCTATGCCCGCGGCAACTACATGCTGTCAAAGGAAGGCGAGCAGATCTTCTATCTGCCTGAGAATCAGAACAAGTAAGGAAATTCATCAGGACATCCCACGCGGATGTCTTTTTCGTCTATAATCGTCCCATGACAGAAAGCAGACTGACATCCTTCCTGCAGAGCGGCGAGTCCATTCCCGTCCGCGAGCGGCTCTCCCTGGTATGGGAGCTTTCCCTGCCGGCAATCCTGGCGCAGATCTCCGAGATCATCATGCAGTATATCGATGCGGCCATGGTCGGCTCGCTCGGCGCTGCCGCCTCGGCATCGATCGGCCTGGTAGCCTCCAGCACCTGGCTCATCGGCGGCCTGATGAGCGCCTGCGCAGCCGGATTCTGCGTGCAGGTGGCGCATGCGGTCGGTGCCGGGCAGCCGGAGAAATGCCGGCAGCTGCTGAAGGAAGGCGTCATCATCTCGGCGCTGTTCGCGGCGCTGCTGACGCTGATCGGAACGCTGGTCAGCGCGCCCCTGCCGGCCTGGCTGGGCGCGGAGCAGGCAATCCGCGGCAATGCCTCGGATTACTTCCGGATCTATGCGCTGTTCATCCCCTTCCGGATGTTCTTCTGGCTTGGCCAGATGATGCTGCAGTGCACCGGTAACATGAAGACGCCGGGACGGCTGAACGTGCTGATGTGTGCCTCTGATATTGTCTATAATTTCCTGCTGATCTACCCTTCCCGCCTGATCTCGATCGGCTCCCTGTCCTTCTGGATGCCGGGCGCCGGCCTCGGGGTGCTGGGCGCAGCGCTCGGCACTGCCTTTTCCGTGGTGACCGCGGCGGTGCCGATGATGATCAGCGTATTCATTGCCTCGCCGGTGCTCTCGCTGCGCAATGACCGCAGTCCCTGGCGGCTGGTCAGGGCAGACCTTGCCGAGGCATGGCATCTTGCCCTGCCGATGGGCTTTGAGCAGGCCGCGCTCACGGTGGCGCAGATTGTCTCCGTGCGCATTGTCGCACCGCTCGGCACGATCGCGATCGCGGCGAACTCCTTTGCCGTGACCGCAGAATCGCTCTGCTACATGCCGGGATACGGCATCGGCTCCGCAGCGACGACCATGGTCGGGCAGGCAGTCGGTGCCAGGCGGAAGGATGCGGCCAGATCCTTTGCGTGGCTGACAGTCGGCACCGGCATGGCAGTCATGACCCTGAGCGGCACGGCGATGTATTTCCTGAGCCCGCTGGTGCTGTCCTTCCTGACACCGGATCCGCAGGTCCGCCAGCTGGCGGTGCAGGTCCTGCGGATTGAGCTGCTGGCAGAGCCGCTGTTTGCGGCATCCATTGTCGCTTCCGGAGCCCTGAGAGGCGCCGGCGATACGCTGGTTCCCGCGATTCTCAACCTGGTTTCCATCTGGGGCGTGCGGCTGACGCTGGCCTCAGTGCTTTCCAGATCCATCGGCCTTCGCGGCGTCTGGATCGCGATGTGCACGGAGCTCTGCATCCGCGGCCTGCTCTTCCTGATTCGGCTGAAGCGGGAAAAATGGCTGGAGAAGATTCCACAGGGAAAGCCGGCGTGCTAGAATATCCTCAGGAATCAATGAATAATTAATCATTTTCACAAGGCGGCATCAGCCTGAGGATGGAAAATTGACTGGCATGAGAATTGCGGACTGCCTCAGCGCGGCAGAGATCAGTGCATACGAGAAGCTGCCGGTTCCTCTGCAGATCATTCTGCTGCAGGAGGGCAAGCCGGTTGATTTCCTTGCGGCCCAGGGCTGCTGCCAGGCGCTCGGCGTTTCCATGGCATCTCTTCAGGGAAGCGACCCGCTGGCGCTGGCAGTGCCGGAAGATCGCGAGAAGGCCCGCATTGCCCTGGAGTCCGCCTCGCTGTATCCGGGCGAGGAGAGCATCCTGGAGCTGCGCGTGCAGGCAGAGAGCGGCGGGATCCTCACGGTCCGCGGCCATGCCAGGGCGCATGTCCTGAAAAGCCGCTGCGCGCTGCTGTATGTCACCTATGAGGAAGTGCACAGGGCAGAGGCCGCAGAGAGCGGCAGGGACAATCCTGAGCTGAAGGAAGCGGAGCGTTCGCAGAAGCGGGAGCTTCTGGGAATATGGCAGGTCAATCTCACCGCCGGCCAGATCATTTCCATGCGTGCAGAGAGCCGGCTGGCAGAGTCGCTGGCTGCCTCTGCAGACTATGAAGACCTGATCCGCCGGCTCGCGGATCTCACGGAGAGCAGCGCTGCCAGGCAGCGCCTGCGGGATGAGATGGGCAGCGCAGGCCTGCTGGAGCGCGAGCAGAGCGGCCTGCATTTCAGCGAGATCGGCTTTCCGCATGATCATGAATGCATGCCTTCCTGGATCACGATGGAGATCTTCACCTTCCATCCTGCTGACAGGAGCATCCTGCAGGCGGAGATCCGTGCCTATGATGACACGATCGCGGTCCTCGAGAACCAGATGATGAGCCGGCTGACAGCCGTGGTCTATGATATCGTAGGCCTGCTCTATGTGCCGGCACAGCGGGTGCGCTTCTTCAATCTCAGGAAGCTCAGCCTGCACATGACCTTCGAGCAGGATGCGGACTACTATGAATCCATCGGCGGCGATCTCATGAATATCATCGCCCCGGAAGACCGGGAGGAGCTGCGCAGCCAGCTGAAGATCGAGAATATCATTGCCGGGCTGAGGAAGGCCCCTTCCTATATGGTCACCTATGCGATGATCCGCAAGGATGGAAGGCATCTGCGCAAGTCGCTGCAGTTCTCCTGGCTGGATGACTCCAGGAAGACGCTGTTCCTCTGCCGCAGCGACATCACTGCCCAGTATGAGCAGGAGCAGCAGAAGATCCGCGAGCTGCGGGCTGCCAAGCTTGAGGCAGAGCAGGCCAATGAGGCGAAGTCACGCTTCCTCTCCAGCATGAGCCATGATCTGCGCTCGCCGCTTTCCGGCGTGCTCGGCTTCACGGAGCTCGCGATGCGGGAGCAGGATCTTTCAAAGTGCCATGAGGATCTCAAGAAGATCCAGTCCTCCGGCACGCTGCTCCTGAATCTCGTGAATGATACGCTGGATCTCTCCCGGATCGAGAGCGGCCGGCTGGTGCTGAATCCGCAGGAAGTCATGCTCAATGAGCTGGCAGACGCGGTCATTACCTCTCTGCGTCCCTCTGCAGAGCTGAAGCAGATTGATCTGCAGGCAGACTCCGCTTCCTTTCCGCAGATCCGGGTGCGCATGGATCCGCTGAAGTTCCAGAAGATCTTCCTGAACCTGATCTCCAATGCGATCAAGTACACGCCGGCGGGCGGCACGGTATCTGCCTCCCTGAAGCTGCAGGAGGGCGGCGATTCCTGCATCATGCAGGTCAGCGATACCGGCATCGGCATCCGGCCTGAATTCCTGCCGCATCTCTTCGAGGCCTTCTCCCAGGAGCACCGCCCCGAGGCAGGCACGGTTGCCGGAACCGGGCTTGGCCTTGCGATCGTGCGCCGCATTGTCACATGCATGAATGGAACCATCTCCGTGGCAAGCACGGTCGGAACCGGCTCGCAGTTCACGGTGGTCCTGCCGCTGGAGCGCTGCCAGACAGAGAAGGACGAAAAGAAAGGCAGGCCTGATCCGGCTGCCCTGAAGGGAAGAAGGATCCTGGTCTGCGAGGATAATGAGCTGAATGCGGATATTGTCACCACCCTGCTTCAGGAGCAGGGCATGATCGTGGAGTGGGCAGCCAACGGCCTGGAGGGCCTGAGGAAGCTGGAGCATTCCGAGCCGGGCACCTATGCGGCAATCCTGATGGATCATCGGATGCCGGTCATGGATGGCTGCGAGGCTTCTCAGCATATCCGGCTGCTGGACCGCCAGGATGCGCACCGCATCCCGATCATTGCCATGAGCGGCGATGACGGCGGCGAGGATGACTTCCGCAGCGCTGGCATGGATGCATGCATACAGAAGCCGCTGGACTCGAGGCGCCTGATTGAGGTGCTGGCGGAGCTGATTCACTGAGCGGAAAAGGCAATGATGATGGAGGCGTCGGGATCCTGCTTCAGCAGAAAGCTGCGGGCAAGCGTCCTTACCGTGCTGCGGGCCGCCTCGTCCGCTTCCTTCATGCAGTCCTCCGCAGAGGCTGCCTCAGCGAGCGCGGCATGAACCTGTGCCTGCACGGCCTGGCCGGCTGCGGGATTCAGGCGGATATCGCCCCACCCGAGCACCTGCCGGGTCATCTCCGAGATGCGGAGGCTGTCCTCATCAATGACGATGCTCTTCAGCACCGGATGGGGAATCTTCACGGTCAGCGTATTCGAGGCTTCATTATAGTAGACCTGCTCATCGCTCAGCGTGGACAGATCGCACGCATATACAGCAGTTCCATGTACCTCGATGGACTGCTGCTTTTCAAATGCAGGCATGCCCAGGAACTCATCGCTGAGCTGAACCGTGGCAGTGAGATTCTTTACCAGCACAGTCGTGTCAGCGCGCGAGGCGGAAGTCGCTGCCTCGACAGGCGAGACAGAGGCGGAAGCGTAGCCCATGGTTGGGTCTGCTGTACCCGGCTGCCAGCTGCTGTACTGGCAGGTTTTCAGGGAAAAGGCAGTGAACCAGGCAACGCCGGCGAGCACGCCTGCCTTGAAGACATTCTCCCATTGGAAGATCGATTTTCTCTGCGGCTGCTCTGACATGTCTCTCCTCCTGCGACCTTTATTCTAGCACCGGTATTCTCTTGTATTGATTCTGGATTCTGTTATTATAGTAAGAAAAAAGTTTTTGACAGCCAGTGTCATCGCCTTCTCTCTCCGCATGGGAATACAGTACATCAGCAATCAGATCCCAGGATGCCATTCACTCAGGAAGCCCGTTGGGCACGGAGGAAGCGTATATGAGCAGAGTCTACAATTTCAGTGCAGGTCCGGCCGTTTTACCCGAAGAAGTTCTAAGGAAGGCACAGGAGGAGATGCTGGATTATCACGGCTCCGGCATGTCCGTCATGGAGATGAGTCATCGATCCAAGGTGTTCGAGCAGATCATCGAGACGGCTGAGCAGGATCTCCGCGATCTCATGGGCATCCCGGACAGCTACCGGGTGCTGTTCCTGCAGGGCGGCGGCAACACCCAGTTTGCCATGGTGCCGATGAACCTCATGAAGAACCGCGTGGCGGACTACATCGTCACCGGCCAGTGGGCAAAGAAGGCAGCCAAAGAAGCTGAGATCTACGGCAGGGTCAATGTCATCGCAAGCTCTGCGGACAAGACCTTCACGTACATCCCGGATCTCTCGGATCTTGCGGTCTCGCCGGATGCGGACTATGTCTACATCTGCCAGAACAACACGATCTACGGCACGACGATCCACAATCTGCCGAATACCAAGGGCAAGGATCTCGTCTCTGATATCAGCTCCATGTTCCTGTCAGAGCCGATGGATGTCACGAAGTACGGCGTGGTCTGGGGCGGCGCCCAGAAGAATGTCGGCCCGGCCGGCGTCACGATCGTGATCATCCGCGATGACCTGATCCGCGAGGATGTGCTGCCGGGAACGCCGACGATGCTGAAGTACAAGACGCATGCGGATGCGAAGTCCCTCTTCAACACGCCGCCATGCTGGAATATCTACGTCTGCGGCCTGGTCTTCCAGTGGCTGAAGGACATGGGCGGCCTTGAGGTCATGAAGCAGCGCAACGAGAAGAAGGCTGCCGTGCTGTATGACTTCCTGGATCAGTCGAGCCTCTTCCGCGGCACGGTCCGCAAAGAGGACCGCTCGCTCATGAACGTGCCGTTTGTCACCGGCAATGAGGAGCTGGACAAGAAGTTCGTTGCCGAGGCAGCAGCTGCCGGATTCGTGAATCTGAAGGGCCACCGCACTGTCGGCGGCATGCGTGCATCTCTCTACAACGCGATGCCGCAGGAAGGCGTGGAGAAGCTGGTCGAGTTCATGGACCGCTTCGAGAAGGAGAACGGCTGATGAAGGACAGAAAGATCTGCTGCCTCAATAGTATCTCCCCGGTCGGCACGGATTCCTTCCGGGCAGGCTATGCGCTGACCAAGGATATTCAGGAAGCAGCCGGCGTCATGGTGCGCTCGGCAGACATGAAGGAAATGGAATTCCCGGCGAACCTGCGGGCAATCGCAAGAGCAGGCGCCGGCGTGAACAATATCCCGCTGGACCGCTGCGCCGAGCAGGGCATCGTGGTCTTCAATACGCCGGGTGCCAATGCCAACTCCGTCAAGGAGCTCGTCATTGCCGGCCTGCTGCTGTCTGCCCGCGATCTTGTCGGGGGCATCGAGTGGGTGCAGGCAAACAGGGAAGACGCGGCGATTGCCAAGGATGCCGAGAAGGCCAAGAAGGCCTTCGCCGGCCATGAGATTGCCGGCCATTCCCTTGGCGTCATCGGCCTCGGCGCGATCGGCGTGCTGGTTGCCAATGCGGCGGTTGCCCTGGGCATGCAGGTATATGGCTATGACCCCTACCTGTCCGTGAAGTCTGCCTGGCAGCTCAGCCCGAGCGTGCATCATGCGGCGAGCCTCGAGGAGATCTGCGCGGTCAGCGACTACATCACGATTCACGTGCCGGCTGTGGACAGCACGAAGGGCATGATCGGCGCGGAGCAGATTGCCCGCATGAAGGACGGCGTCGTGTTCCTGAACTTCGCAAGAGACGTGCTGGTGGACGAGACTGCCATGAAGGCTGCGCTGGAATCCGGCAAGGTCGCTAAATATCTATCGGACTTCGCCAATCCGATCAGTGCCTCCTGCCCGCATGCGATTGTCCTGCCGCATCTCGGCGCTTCCACGGAAGAGGCAGAGGATCACTGCGCGCTCATGGCAGCGCAGCAGCTGCAGGAATATCTGGATCATGGCAACATCACCAATTCCGTGAACTATCCGGACGTGCAGGCCGGGATCTGCGAGACTGAGGCAAGAGTCGCGATCCTGCACCGGAACATCCCGAATATCCTGTCGCGGATCACGAGCTTCTTCGGCGAGAGCGGACTCAACATCGAGAATCTTGCCAATAAGAGCCGCGGCGACTATGCCTATACGCTGCTCGACATCTCCTCGCCGATGCCGGCGGATACGGTCGAGAAGCTGAAGGCCATCGAGGGCGTGCTGAGAGTGCGCCGGATCCAGGAAGCGAAATAAAGAATACATCAGAAAGAAAACGGGGCTGTAACGGATAAACAGCCGAAATAGAAAGAAAAAGCATCCAACCGATGGAAGGATGCTTTTCAATGAATTATAATCCAGATATGCAAGCATGTCTGAATCATAATATCACCACGCAGGGATATTATAGCGCAGAACAGCTTCAGCTGCCACTGGATCTGGGAATTTCCATTGATTCCCATGATCCGCTGTGGTCATTTCTATCGGTCATGAGGAGGATCAATCTGAACAAGTACCTGAAAAGCCATCGCGGAAATCAGGGATACAATGCCCAGATGCTATGCAAAGCTGTGCTGTTTGCCTACATGAACCGCATCTACAGCCTGAGGGATATGGAGCAGGCCTGCCGCACGGATCTCCGCTTCCTGTATCTGACCCGGGAGACAAAGCCCTCATTCATGGCATTTCAGCGCTTCATCAGCACGAAATTCATTGATTTCTCATCAGATCTGTTCACCGAGATCAATGATGTCATTGCGAATATGGATCACGTCAATACGCACGTTCTGTTTCTCGATGGCACCAAGCTTGAGGCAAATGCCAATAAGTTTACCTTTGTATGGAAAAAGACCGCTGAAAAGACCCTTGGCAAGGAACTTGAACGCGCTGCGGAGACTCTGGATAAGCTCAGGGAAGATACTGGATACAGGCTTCCCTGCCGGCAGATCACAGCCGACCGCATGGATGAGATCCTGGCACAGATCAGTGCCTGGTGCCACCGAAAGCGGATTGTCTTCGTCTATGGAACAGGCAGGAGGAAGACAGAGGTGCAGCGTCATTATGATGAGCTGCTGAAAGAGCAGAAAGCCATCATTGACTGCCAGAATCGAATCAGTGCCTGCGGACCGGTTAAAAGCTTGAATTTATTAAATACGTGTATGTCATCAAAAAGCCTATAAAATAGCATTATTTGGAATTATACATCAACGTATATTTCTCTCTGAAGTACATAATGAAGCTAAAAGTCCCACTAATATTCCCACTAAATTCTAAATGGCACTT
>Ga0183095_10970_pt1 | contig 40488 bp, 44 predicted proteins | sample BioMet4_FD_130346 | JGI IMG/M metagenome (GOLD analysis project Ga0183095, IMG submission 130346) | Microbial communities from bioreactor (seeded with sewage sludge) at LBNL, California, USA - Biofuel metagenome 4 (v2) (version 3) | ecosystem: Engineered > Bioreactor > Anaerobic > Unclassified ...
GGCGATCTCCACGCTGCCCTGATGCAGCTTCTGAGCGTTCTGCTCCAGCAGCCTGTTGGTGACCTCGCTGACCTCGTGCTGGGCGTCGGCCGCCTGCTCGGAGTGGTACAGCGACAGGGCCATTACCATCTGGCTCTTCCACAGGGGGATGGTGTTCACGATGGAGGACTGGATCTTCTCCGCCATGAGATTGTCGTTGTTCTGGATCATTCTTATCTGCGGAGCCATCTGTATGGACACCATGCGCGTCAGCTCCAGATCGTGGATCTTCTTCTCAAAGCGGCCCACCATGTTGGCGAAGTCGTTGGCCGCCTGGGCGTCCTCCGGCAGACCGGACTGCTGGGCCTTCTGGGTGAGCTTGGGCAGCTCCTCCTCGCGGAGCTGCTTGGCGCGTATCTGGCCGGCCAGTATGTACATGGTCAGCTCCTTCTGGTACTCCTGATTCTTCTCGTACATCTTGTCCAGCATGGCGATGTCCTTCATCAGGGTGACCTCGTGGTTCTGCAGCTCGTCAACTATCTTGTCCACGTTCACCTCGGCCTTGCTGTACTGGGCCTTGAGGGAGGCGATGCTCTGCTCGGACTTTCTGAACAGGCCCATCAGGCCCTTTTTCTGATTCTCGTCGAAGTTCATGCCCTGCAGCTCCACCACCAGGTCGGAGAGCATGGTGCCGGCTTCGCCCAGATCCTTGGTGCGCACGGTGTTCAGCGCGGTCTCGGAAAACTGCGCCACGTTTTTCTGAGCGGCTGCGCCGTAATTCATGACCTGCTCCGTGTTCATCACGTCGATCTTCCCGGCAAACTCCTTTACGGCGGCCTGCTCGGCGGGGGAGAGCTTCTCAATGTCCGGCTTTTCCACCGGGGCTGCGGTTTCTGCGGCCGCGGCGGGAGCGTCGGTGGTCAGAGTGGGTGCGGGGGCGTCCTGTACTGCGGCCGCGGCCGCCGTACCGTTGGGGTCAAGGGTCAGGCTGGGGATGAATTCGTCCTTTTTGTTCTCGTCCATTTTTTCAAATCCCTTTCAGAATTATTTTTCTTCCGTCTGTGTTCCGCCCTGCATGGAGCTCTGGGCGGTGATGTCGAAATCCTTGTTTCCGGAGAGACCCTCCCGGTCCAGCAGCCTGTTCATGACCTCTATGTCGGTCTCGATATCCATGGCCTGGTCGGCAAACAGGGAGTCCAACTGCTTTTTGTAGGCGGCGATGGCGGTGTCCAGCATGTCCTCTATGCTGTGCATGCTCTTGGTCAGGTTCTCGCCCTCTATGCCCTGGCTGCCCATGCGGTCGTAGGAATTGAGCAGCTTGATTGTTGTGGGCAGGTAGTAGTTCATGAACTTCTTTATCTGGGGCACGTCCGACGGGTCGGCGATGGCGTCCTGCACGATCTTGTCGGTGATGCGCATGAGCTCGTTTATCTTGCCGCGCACGGACTGATCCTGAATGGAGGAATAGAGCCTGCCCATCTCGCCTATGGCTTTTTTGCCCTCCGCGACTATGGGGTCTACCGTGGGTCCGTAGCTCTTCTCCGGCGCCGGTTCCGGGGCCTTTTGCGGCTCGGGAGGCGCGTACTTGGCGTCCCGCTTTCTGAACAGGCTGCCCGCGACAAAGCCCGCCGCCAGCGACACGCCCGCCACGGCAATGAGCCCCGCCAGAGTGTACATCGGCAGTATCAGACTTAAAACCAGCCAGCTCAGCGCGAAAGCATATATGGGCCCCGCGGATTTCTTCGGTCTCGACAAGTGCATCGCCTCCAATATTGAAATCAGGTCATAAAAAATTATTATATATTGTATTACCTTTGGCGCATTGCGTCAAGGGTATTGCGAAAACAACATCTTGTGTAGTATAATAATAAACCGGTTTGATACGTACAATAACTGCGGCGAAGCCGCGCCTGGAGGAACCGATATGCTGAAGATCGCCCCGTCTATACTGTCCGCGGATTTCACAAAGCTGGGTTCGGAGGTGGACGAGTGTCTTGCCGCCGGCGCCGAATACGTCCATTTCGACGTTATGGACGGCATATTTGTTCCTAACATTTCCATCGGTATCCCGGTGCTCAAGTCCCTGCGCCGTCACACGGACGCCGTGCTGGACGTGCACCTGATGATAGACCGCCCCGTGCGCTATGCCCAGGCTTTCTGCAAAGCAGGCGCGGACATAGTGACCTTCCATGTGGAGTCCGACACGCCGGAGAATATCCGTAAAGCCATCGACATCGTGAAGGCAGAGGGCAAAATACCCGGCCTTTCCGTGAAGCCGAAGACCCCCGCCTCCGCGCTCTGGCCGTTCATCGACGGGCTGGGGCTCATTTTGGTCATGACAGTGGAGCCCGGCTTCGGCGGACAGAGCTTCATGGCGGACATGCTGCCCAAAATAGCGGAGATACGCGCCGAGCTCACCCGCCGCGGGCTTGACTGCGAGCTGGAGGTGGACGGCGGCATCGACGCCGGTACCGCCGGACTGGTGAAGGACGCTGGAGCGGACGTGCTGGTGGCGGGCAGCGCCGTTTTCGGAAAGACGGACCGCGCCGCCGCCATTGCCGAGATAAGAAACGCCTGAACAGGAGATAAAATATATGTCGTTTTTCCCCAAATCCCTTGAAAATCTCATCGACAAGTTCGCCGCCCTGCCGGGCGTGGGCCGCAAGAGCGCCCAGCGGCTTGCCTTTCACGTCCTGTCCCTGCCGGAGGGGGAGGCGGAGGCCTTTGCCGCCGCCATCGTGGACGCCCGCAAAAGCGTCCACTGCTGCGCTGTCTGCCAGAACCTCACCGAGGGCGAGGTCTGCGCCATCTGCGCCAGCGACAGGCGGGACAAGAGCACCGTCTGCGTGGTGTCGGAGCCCAGGGACGTGCTGTCCATCGAGCGGGGCAGGGAATATAACGGCGTCTATCATGTGCTCCACGGCGTGCTCTCGCCCATGAGCCACATCGGCCCTGACGACATCCGCATAAACGAGCTGATGAAGCGCGTGGCCGCCGGGGATATCAGCGAGCTCATCATGGCCACCAACCCCGACACCGAGGGCGAGGCCACGGCCATGTATATCTCCAGGCTGGTGAAGCCCTTCGGCGTGAAGGTGACCCGGCTGGCCTACGGCATACCCGTGGGCTCCAATCTGGAGTTCGCCGACGACGCCACTCTCACCCGGGCCATGGAGGGCCGCACTGAGATGTGATTGACATTTCAGCGTTTTTGTGTTATATTCCCACAGAATGGCAATAATGTGATTGCCGCTTTTGATTGTGCTTTCGCGTCCGTAAGGACGATTTGATATTGCAACTACATAGGTGCACGTTTTCAGATGCGGGGCAGCTTTGCGCAGGACGGCATACGTTCTGCGCGTTTACCCGTTTTATCTGCGTGCCCGGATTTATTTGATTGGAGACAAAAATGGCAACTGATACAACAAAAAACGACGCGGCGCCGGCGCCCGAGAAGAAGCGCCAGACCCACCGCGGCAGACCCAGAAAGGCCCAGACGGCCGCCGCCCCCAAGGGGGAGACGAAGCCCGCCGAAAAGCCGGCCGTAAAGAGCCAGGAGCCCAGAAAGCCCCAGACCCAGCCGCAGAACGCCAACCGGCAGAGGAACGCCGACAACAGGCGCCCCGCCGCCGCCCGCACGGGCGACGCGCAGGCCAAGCCGGCGAGACGGACCCACGCCGGCAGCGCCCCCGCTGTCCAGACGGACGCGGTGACGGAGCAGGGCAGACAGTCCAAGCTGAAGATCATCCCCCTGGGCGGCCTGGGCGAGATCGGCAAGAACATGACCGCTTACGAGTACGGAAACGACATCATAATAGTGGACTGCGGCATGGGCTTCCCGGACGAGGACATGTACGGCATCGACGTGGTGATCCCGGACATATCCTATCTCAAGGCCAACGCCGGGAAGATACGCGGCATGGTGATAACCCACGGCCACGAGGACCACATCGGAGCCATACCCTATGTGATAAGCGAACTGGACGTGCCCATCTACGCCACGGCCCTCACCAACGCCATAATCGAGCTGAAGCTGGACGAGCGCGACCTTTTGAAAAACACCCAGATATTCACCAAAAAGCCCGGCGACCGCTTCAGGCTGGGCTGCTTCGACATTGAGCTCATCCATGTCAACCACAGCATATCCGACGCCGTGGCGCTGGCCATCCACACGCCCATCGGCGTGGTCATCCACACCGGCGACTACAAGATAGACGTGTCGCCCATCAAGGGCGAGATGATGGATCTGACCCGCTTCGGCGAGCTGGGCAAGCAGGGCGTGCTGGCGCTGCTGTCGGATTCCACCAACGTGGAAAAGCCGGGCCACACCGATTCCGAGCGGAAGGTGGGCGAGGGCTTCGATAAGCTGTTCATGGGCTGCGACAAGCGGATAATCGTCACCACCTTCGCCTCCAACGTGGACCGCATCCAGCAGATAATCACCGTGGCCGCCCGCTACAAGCGCAAGGTGGCCATCACCGGCAGGAGCCTGGAAAACATCATGAAGGCCGCCACCGAGCTGGGTTATATGGATATCCCGGAGGGGACGCTGGTGGATATCACCCAGATTAAGCAGCTCCCCAAGAACCGCATCTGTATCATCTCCACCGGCAGCCAGGGCGAGAGCATGTCCGCCCTCTACCGCATGGCGTATTCCGAGCACAAGCAGATAGACATCGACGCCGGCGACCGGGTCATCATCTCCGCCTCGGCCATACCGGGGAACGAGAACATGATAAGCCGCGTCATCGACGAGCTGTTCCTCAAGGGCGCCGAGGTCATATACGACCGCAAGACCGACCTGCATGTCTCCGGCCACGCCTCCCAGGAGGAGCAGAAGATGATGCTGGCCCTGACGAAGCCCAAGTATTTCATCCCCGTCCACGGCGAGTACCGCATGCTGGTCAAGCACGCGGACATCGGCCGCATGATGGGCGTGGATCCCCGCAACATCATCGTGGCCGACAACGGCAGCGTCATCGAGCTCACCCGCCGGAACATCCGCGTGAACGGCTCGGTCCAGGCCGGCGCCGTGATGGTGGACGGCGCGGGCATGGGCGAGGTGGGCTCCGCCGTCATGCGGGACCGCCACAGACTGGCCGAGGACGGCATGGTGGTGGTGGTCATGGCCATGTCCTCCTATGATTTCCGAATGGTCTCCGAGCCGGAGATCATCACCAGAGGCTTTGTTTACGTCAAGGAGGCCGACACCCTCATGGAGGAGCTCAAGCGCGTGACCGTGGAATCCCTGAACACCTGCGACGCCAAGCATATCAGGGACTTTTCATCCATCAAGAGCTGCGTGAAGAGCAACATTTCCGGCTACCTTTACAAGGTCACGAAATGCAGCCCCATGATCCTGCCGGTGATAACTGAGGTATGATACCGTATTTTGACGCCCACTGCGACACGATAACAGAGCGGTGGGAAAATATAATCGAAAACGGCGGCCACCTGGACGCCCGGCGCCTCAGGGCTTTCGCGCCCTGCGCCCAGATCTTCGCCGTGTGCTACACCCGGGACATGCCGGGCGGGTATGCAAAGTATCTGCCCATGCTGAAAGCCCAGATAGAGGGCTCAGGGGACATGGCGCTGTGCCGCTCCGCCGCCGATATCAAAAAGGCGGCCGCGGACGGCAGGATCGCCGCCCTCATGGCCGTGGAGGGCGCGGAGCACTTCGGCTGCACTCTCACCGGCCTCAAGGCGGCGTACGACGCCGGGGTGCGCAGCGTGAACCTCACCTGGAACTTCGATAACGCCCTGTCCGGCGCGGCCGCGGGCTCCGGCGCGGGGCTCACCGCCGCCGGGCGGGAATTCGTGCCCTTCGCCCAGACCCTGGGCATCATTCTGGACATGTCCCATCTCTCGGAGCGGGGCTTCTGGGACGTGCTGGAGCTGGCAAAAAAGCCTGTCTACGCCAGCCATTCCGACTCCGCCGCGGTGAATCCCGGCGTGAAGCGCAACCTCACCGACGAGCAGTTCACGGCCCTTGCGCGGTGCGGCGGCGGCGCGGGCGTAAACCTGTGCACCGATTTTCTGGGGCTGGGCCGGGACATGGACGCCGTGTGCGCCCACATCGAGCACTATCTCGCCCTGGGCGGGGAGAGGGCGGTGTTCCTTGGTACGGACTTCGACGGCATCGAGGAGACGCCCAGGGGCCTCTCCGGCGTGCAGGACATGCCTAAGCTCTACGAGGCGCTGCTGCGGAGAAATTATCCCGAGGGCCTTGTGCGGGACATTTTTTACAACAATCTTCTGGACATTCTGGAGAGGGCGCTGTGAACATACAGATATTCGGCAGGAACAAGTGCTTCGACACGAAAAAGGCCCAGCGCTGGTTCAAGGAGCGCCGGGTAAAATTCCAGTACATAGACATCGACCGCTTCGGCATGAGCAGGGGGGAGCTTACCTCGGTGAAAAACGCCGTGGGACTGGCCGCGCTCATCGACGAGCGCGATCAGGACTTTCCGCTTCTGCAGTACCTCGCCACGGACGAGGCCAGATTTGAAAAGCTGCTGGAGGACCCGTATCTCATCAAGACCCCGGTGGTGCGCAACGGAAAACAGGCCACCGTGGGCTACGCGCCCGACGTGTGGAAGACCTGGGAATAATGAAAAAAGACGCCTTTCGGCGTCTTTTTTTATTGTGCCGTTTGGTTAAGGTAGGGTAATTGCGAAAATTCGGCGGGGGGAGCTCGAGGGAGGGCGGAGCCCCGCCTCGAATCAGATCGGCAGCCGCCAAAGTCTTGCCGCGCAAGGCTTTGGGGAGCGGAGCGACATTTTTCGCAAATATAAGGTTTTGCGAAAAATTCGGCATTTTTTAGCGTGTCAAATATTTTGACACGCTAAAAAAGACGCCTTTCGGCGTCTTTTCTTATTCCGTTATCATGCTGTGCTTTTTGAAAGCTCCGATGGTGTAAATTATAAGTCCCGCCCAGATGAATACGAACATCACCAGCTTGGAGCGGGTGACGGCCTCGTGCATGAACACGGTGCCGCAGAAGAAGGTGATCGTGGTGCCAGCGTACTGCAATATTCCCACGGTCTTGAAGGGTATCTCGTTCACAACCATGTTGTACAGTATCATGGGCAGGGCGGTGATTATGCCGGAGAGTATCAGCAGCACCGCGTCCCCGGCGCCGGACACGGATGCGAGCCCGCCCGCGCCGCGGAAGAATATCAGCATGGCTGCCAGCGCGAAGGGGGCCATCAGCGTGACCTCCACTGTGAAGCTTATGATGGGGTCCGCCTTGGCGAAGCGTTTTATGGTGGCGTACACCGGCCAGTCCAGCGCGAAGCACAGCGCCAGCACGGGGAATGAGCCGTATTCCGCGGCGCTGATGATTATGCCCGTACAGGCCAGCCCCACGGCCACGTATTCCAGCACATGGGCCTTTTCCTTCACCAGCAGCACGCCGGCCAGAAATATCACCAGCGGGTTGAAATAGTAGCCCAGCGCGGAATCCAGAACGTGCCCGCTGCTGACGGCCCAGATGAACAGCGTCCAGTCGCCGCACAGGAACACCGAGGCCGGGACAAGGTACTTCATCACGTCCCGGTTTTTGAAGGTCGCCCGGTATTTGCCGAAGCGGCCGGAAATGAGAAGGTACAGATAGAGGAACATCAGCGCCATGAGGACTCTGACGCACATGACGAACATGGAGCTGAACTTGTCAAGATACGACCAGTACAGCGGCTGCATCCCCCAGACTATGTAACAGCCCAGGTAGCACAGCAGGGGAGTCGTTATAGACTTCTTCTCCATCGGTTCAGGCCGGAGCGGTCTCTTTGAAGACAGCCGAGCTGCCGAAGGTGCCGCCGCTGGGGATGACGCTGATAAAGGTCTTGCCAACGCCCCAGCTGAGGGCGGAGCCGTCGGCGAGGGTGTATGTAAAGCTGCTGTCGGTGCCCTCCCGGTGCCAGGTGATGGGGACGTACCTGCCGCCGCAGCAGAACCAGCCGTCGCCGCTGCCCACAAGGTTGACCGCCAGTCTGCCGTAGGTGTCCACGGTCTTGGTGTCGGCCTTCAGGACCAGCACGTTTTTGAAGGTCATGTTTTTCTCGTTGTTGTCGGTGTAGGCGCTGCCGTACTGATAGGCGGTGTAGAGCCCGGTGCCCTCGTCATAGACGAAGCTGGTGCTCTTGCTGGTGTTGTAAACGGACTTGATGTAGGCGGCCTTCTCAGTGCACTGGTCTGCGGCCGTGTCGCTGAATTTGAGGCCGTAGGAGGTGTCGTAGCCGCTTTCGTGCTCGGTGCGGAAATTTTTCTGCTTGGTGGTCTCGATTATTCCGGCGCCGGTGGCGAAAAGGCTGTGCTCAATGCCGTATTTCTGGCGGGTCTTGTCGCGGTAGAAGGTACCGCTGGCAAAGGAGCCGCGCACGCCGTCGATATCGTCGGCACCCAGAGTCTTCACGTCGCTGTATGCCTGCTCGCTGCCGCCCGCGTGGACGGTGATGGCGTCGTAGGAGAGGGAAATGCTCAGATAGTAGGGCCGCAGGGAGCGCATGCTGCCCAGCTTGTCGATGTCGGCCATATTGGTGAAGATGCCCATCATGCGGGTGATGCCGCCCTCGGCCAGCACCTCGTACATTATGTCGGCGTTGGACACGCCCACCTGGGGCTGGGCGACGCTGATGTTGTTTATCATCACCGCGTAGGGCCTGACGGAACTGATATCCTCGCTGACCGACTCGCCGGTGAGGGGATTGATGACGACTGCCGGGGTCTCGGTGGCTTCCGGAGTCTGGGTGGCCGCCGCCGTCGCGGAAGGCTCGATCTTTTTCCCGCAGGCTGTGAAGGCTGTCAGCAGCATCATTACCGACAGAACAAGTGCAACGGAACGTTTCATATCATTTACCTCATTCTCTAAGAGTCTGGAACCGATTTACATAATACTACCCGACCACCCCTGTTGTCAATCGCGTTAAGAAGTGTTAATATATTGCAGAAAAGCGCGGCGGGCCGCCGCGCCGATGAATTTTTTCAGGAGTTCAATTACTATAAATGGAGATGGTCTGAAATGTACGAGGATATCACCGAAAATGCCCGCAGGGCCATGGAGGAGCTGCTGGATAACGGCAGGTTCCGGGCCGGGGACATTGTGGCCGTGGGCTGCTCGTCCAGCGAGATAATGGGGGAGCACATCGGCAAGGGCTCCACGCCGGAGGCGGCACAGGCGGTGGTGGCGGGCATCATGCCGGTCATCGAGGCCCACGGCGGGCTGCTGGCCGCTCAGTGCTGCGAGCATCTGAACCGCGCGCTGGTGGTTGAGCGCGCAACGGCGGAAAAGTACGGCTACGACGTGGTGTGCGTGCGTCCCAGACCGAAGGCGGGCGGCTCTTTCGCCACCGCCGTGTACGAGTATTTCAAGGATCCCGTGGTGGTGGAGCATGTCCGGGCCGCCGCCGGGCTGGACATCGGCAGCACCCTTATCGGCATGCACATGCGGGACGTGGCCGTTCCCATGCGGCTGGAAGTGAAGCGCGTGGGCGAGGCCTATGTCACCGCCGCGTACAGCCGCCCCAAGCTCATCGGCGGTGTGAGAGCCGAGTATCCGGAATGAGGACAAAAAAATCCCGCTGCAAAAGCAGCGGGATTTTTCATTTTAATATCAGGTGAAATGCAGAGCCAGGGTCAGCAGGACGAAGACCAGCGCGATCCACTTGGTGAGCTTGGCCAGCTTCTGATCCAGGGTCTTAGCCTTGCCCTTCGACAGGAAGGTCTCGGCGCCGCCGGCGATGGCGCCGGAAAGGCCCGCGCTCTTGCCGCTCTGCATGAGGATGATGACGGAAACAGCCAGGCCGGATAAGACCTGAAGGATGGTGATAACAAGGGTCCAGTTCATTTATTTTCAATCCTTTCGAATTATTCTGTAAACCAATAGCGCAATAAATGATATCACATGAAATTAACTATTTCAAGTGCAAATTAAATTTTTCATACGGATATTTCCAGCTCCGTGCCCTGAAAACCGGGAACGGTCCCCAAAGGTCATGGAAAATAGCCGCGTCCGCGATCCGGCGATCATTCTTCCTTCTGAAATACCAGCGTCAGCGCCTCGATATCGCCAATGTCTCGGGTCTCAATGTTAACAGGATTTCTTTGACATCAACGCCACCGTCTCGACGTGGCTGGTGCGGGGGAACATATCCACGGCGGCGGCGGAGGTGAGCTCGTAGCCCAGAGAGGTGAAGAGCTTTATGTCCCGTGCCAGAGTGGCGGGGTTGCAGGAGACGTACACCACCCGCGCCGGGGTCATGCCCGCCACGGCCGCGGCGGCCTCCGGGTACATGCCCTTGCGGGGCGGGTCGACCACCACCACGTCGGGTCGGACATTCCGGGCCGCGAGTTCCTGCGCGGCCTGGGCGGCGTCGGCACAGATAAAGCTCACGTTGCCGACATGGTTCGCCGCGGCGTTCTTTTTGGCGTTCTGTACGGCCTCCGGCACGATCTCCGCGCCTAAGACCTGTTTTGCCTGCCGGGCGAGGCAGAGACTTATGGTGCCGGCTCCGCAGTAAAGGTCGAGCACTGTCTCGCCGCCGGTGAGGCCGGCGTATTCCACGGCCCGGGCGTACAGCTTCTCCGCCTGAGGGGGATTGACCTGATAGAAGGCCTGGGGCGCGATCTCAAAGCTGAAGCCCGAGAGCACGTCGCGCATGATTTCGCTGCCCCAGAGGGTATAAAAGTCGCCGGTGAGCACGGAATTTCCCCGGGTCTTGTTGACGTTCAACACGATGCCAGTGAGCTCGGGACAGGCGCTGCGCACAGCTTCCACAAAGTCCGGCGTCAGCCCGCCGAAGCCGCGGGCCGTCACCACGCACAGCACGGCGTCGGGCGTATTCACGGCCCGGCGGACGAATACGTGTCTCACGGTGCCCCGGCCGGTGGCCTCGTCGTAGGGCCGGATGCGGTTCTTGTTCATCCAGTCCGTGACTGCCGCGGCGGCGCGGTCGGCCAGAGCCGTCTGTATGGGGCAGCTTGCCACCGGGATTATATCGTGGCTGTGTTCCCGGTAAAAGCCGGATACGGCCCTGCCGTCCAGCTCGCCCACGGCGAAGATGCCCTTGTTGCGGTAGCGCTCGAGAGAGTCGGCGGGGATTACCTCGGTCACCGCGAAGTCCAGCCCGCCCACGTGGCGCAGGGCGTCGTTCACCCTGCCCAGCTTGAAGCGCTTTTCCGCCTCATAGCTTATGTGCCGGGTATCGCAGCCGCCGCAGACGCCGAAATGCGGGCAGCCGGGCAGCGTGCGGTCGGGGGAGGGGGAGAGCAGACGCAGACCCTTGCCGTACACTGCGGCGGACGAGACCTTGAGTATTTTGATCTCCCACTTTTCCCCGGGAATGATCCCGGGCACAAAAACGGCCCTTCCGCCGATATGGCAGACTCCGCCGCCGTCGGCGGACCAGCCGTCGGAGGTGACTGTGTATATTTCGTTTTTCTTTAAAATAATATCCATGGGCCTATTCTAACATATATTGCCGATAAAATAAACGCCCGCTTTAATAAGCGGGCGTTTAAAAAATATCTCTCAGTAATTGTAGCTCTTGACCTCAAAATAAGCCTGGGGATGGTTGCAGACGGGGCAGACCTCGGGGGCCTTGGGTCCGATGTGGATATGTCCGCAGTTGCGGCACATCCAGACCTGCTCGCCTTCCTTGGTGAACACCTTGCCCTCTTCAAGGTTTTTGAGCAGCTTGCGGTAGCGCTCCTCATGGGTCTTCTCGATGGCGGCCACCATGCGGAATTTGGCGGCGATCTCCTTGAAGCCCTCCTGCTCGGCGACCTCGGCGAAGCCGGCGTACATCTTGGTCCACTCGTAATTCTCGCCGTCGGCGGCGATCTTCAGGTTTTCAGGGGTCTTCGCCACGCCGTCGTTGATGTACTTGTACCACAGCTTGGCGTGCTCTTTTTCGTTTCCGGCGGTCTCGTCGAAAATGGCGGCTATCTGCTCCAGCCCGTCTTTGCGCGCCTGACTTGCGAACCAGTTGTATTTGTTGCGGGCTTCGGATTCACCGGCCAGCGCCGTGCAGAGATTGTCGTAGGTTTTGCTTCCTTTAAGTTCCGGCATATTTTTTTCCTCCTGTAAATGAAATTTGATTATGCTTTGATTATATCTGAAATCAGGTTTATTTCAACATAAATATTTGAACGCCGACAGATAATATTTATGAAAAATTTCAAAAGGAGGGGAGCAAAATCAGAAAATTCATTGTATGCGCGCTCACAGCGCTCATTCTTGTTTCCGGCCTGTGTGCCTGCGGACGGACGGCGGACGGCGTCGTGGGCACGGGCACCAACGTCACGCCGGAGCCGACGACGTATATCAGTCCGGCCGTGCCGTCGCAGACGGGAGCAGGCGGCAGGATAAACAGCAACGACACCGGTACCCGCGTGCCCTACGGCGACACGAATACCAACGGCGGAAAGACGCCCAGCGCCATGTCGAAAAATCAGTAACATGCACCCAAGCGGCCGGAATATACGTCCGGCCACTTGATTTTACTGCTTAGCTGGATTAAAATAATGAAAAATTATTCAGGAGGCGGAGCCATGCGCTACATACCGACACCGGAGCAGGCCGAAGAGCTTGTGAAAAGATACAACAAGGATCCGTTCCACATACAGCACGCCGAGACCGTGTCCAAGGTCATGGGGGAGTTCGCAAAGGAGTACGACCCCGAAAACGTGGACTTCTGGCGCACCGTGGGCATGCTGCACGACATAGATTTCGAGCAGTGGCCGGAGGAGCACTGTGTGAAGGCAAACTCGCTCCTGCGCGAGCTGGACGTGGACGAGGACGTCATCCACGCCGTGGTCAGCCACGGCTACGGCATATGCAGCGACGTGGAGCCCACCAAGTACATGGAGAAGGTGCTCTTTGCCGCGGACGAGCTCACGGGCCTCATCGGCGCCGCCGCCCTGATGCGCCCCACCGGCATATCGGACATGGAGGTGAAATCCGTGTCCAAAAAGTTCAAGGACAAAAAGTTCGCCGCCGGCTGCTCCCGCGACATCATCGCCAAAGGCGCGGAGATGCTGGGCATGGATCTGAACACCCTGTTTGAAAAGACCCTCAGCGCCATGCGCGCGTGACGAGCGAAAAATCAGATAATGTAAAAATAACCGGACGGCCTGGCCGTCCGGTTATTTTGTGCCGCCGACATTCGTGTGATACCGGAGACAGAGAATGTAGCAGGCGTCCATATGCCTGTCCATGGATTCCTTGGCCAGCTCCGGTATGCCCATTTCAACGGCGTGGTATATGGACATGTGCTGCCCGGCTACGGTCATCGCGTCGGGATGGGTACCGACCGTGTTCATGTACTCCTGGGAGCGGATTGAGTAATAGGAATTCAGCTTGTCGATGCTCTGGTACATCTTGACCAGAATCGGATTTCCACAGCTTTCCACCAGCAGGTTGTGAAATGCCTTGTCCAGCATGGAAAAATGTTTGAAGTACTGTTTTTCAAAGGAAGCCCTGAACATCTTCGCCAGACTTTCGAGCCGGGGGAGATCGACGGAAAAATTGTTCTGGGCGCACAGGAAGGCAGCCTCGCCCTCTATCGCGCGCCGGGCCGAAAACAGGTTTTCCAGAGAGGTGCGGGAGATGTCGAAAACAAAATAGCCGCGGGCGTCCGGCGACGTTACCACAAGCCCCAGTTCCCGGAGCCTTTCCAGAGCTTCGGTTACCGGTGTGCGGCTGACGTTCAGCAGTTCCGCGATTTTTACGGGGCTGAGTTTGGTGTTCGTGGGAATGCGGTAGGTGATTATCGCATCCTCCATAAGTTCGTACACGGTGTCGTTGAGCTTCTTGAAGGGATTGCCGTCCTGGCTCTTCTCAAGCGCCTCCGGGTTGAAGATATCTTCCCAGCAGATGTCCGCCATACGCCTCGCCTCCGATCACACTTTATCATTGAAATATGAATTATGCAACAAAAAGCGCGCTAATGTGTGCAAAAGAGCATACAAAAGCGCGCTTCTTTGGCCATTAGTTCAATTTTTTAAAACTCTTTCCATGAATTCGTCGAAAGGCTCGCCAGTCTGGCACAGTCCCACCCTCGCGGCGAGACCGACCATCTCCCGCCCCTGGGCGGCCGTCAGCTCAAAGCCGCTGGCCATGAAGCTCTGATATTTCCTGCACTCTATCTCGCCGGGCAGGAATATCTCCTCCGCGCCCTCGGCCTTTTTGCTGCTCTTCATGACCCGGCAGTATTCGTCGGTCCTGGCCGTGAATTCCTCAATCGGCATGAAGACGGACGGGTCGATCATGATGAGGGAGAAGCCGGTGTCCTCCGGCTGCATCTTGTAGACGTCGCCGATCTCGTTTTGAAGGGAAGCCCCTGCCAGCGCGCCGGCGAACATATCCACCATGACGGCCAGGCCGTAGCCCTTGTACCCGCCCACAGGGCGGAGGGTGTAGATCTTGTTGGCCTCGGTGGTGGGCTTGCCGTCCCTGTCGAGACCCCACTCCGCTGGTACGGGCCGCCGCTCGCGCATGGCGTCCTGTACCTTGCCCATCGCCACGAGGGAGGTGGACATGTCCAGGATCAGCGGCGGTTCGGAGCCGGTGGGTACGCCGACAATGATGGGATTGGTCCCCAGCAGCTTTTCGGAGCCGCCGAAGGGTGCCATGAAGCGGTAAGTATTGCAGCAGAGCATGATGATGACGCCGTCCCTGGCTGCCCGCGCGCCGTAATAGTGGCCGCAGCCGATGTTGGCGCTGTGGCGCCCGGTGGCGATGGCGATGCCGTATTTCCTCGCCTTCGGCAGTATTTCGTCATACGCCATGTTGACGGCGACGATGCCGTGGCCGTTGTCGCAGTCGTAGGATACAGAGGTCTCGTTCTCCCGCGTCTTGACGATATTCGGCCTGGGGTTCATGGCCTTGCTTGCAAGCTGCATGAGGTATACCGTGAGTCTGGAAATGCCATGGGAATACACTCCCGTGAAATCGGAATGCGTGACCACGTCGGCGGTGATCTCAGCCTCGTTTTCGGGCATGCCGTATGCCGCGAACATCGTTTTTACAAGTTTCTTTTCCTGATCATAGCTCAGCAGCATCTGGCGGCCTCCCTCCTGAAACTCAGTTCAGCTCGGAGAGCGCCGCGATGAACTTGTTCATGTCCTCCTCGGACACCATATCGGAGACATAGGGGAGCGCGTCGTTGAGCACGAAGGTGCGGCCGACCTCGAGCAGCGGGTGCTCCAGGACGGCGGGGATGTACTTCTCAAACAGAGCATGTGCCTGGGGATCGTCCAGCAGTTCGCCGACGGTGGTGGATTCCGGTGTGTACTTAGCCATTTTTGTTACCTCCATAAATTTTTGTTCTTGTCTTATTCGTCAAACAACCGCTTTGCCCAGCTCGTAGCCCTTGTAGAGAGCCTTGCGGTTGAGTTCGACCACTTCGGGACCCTTGGATGCGAACTTGTGCTCGAGACTGCGCATGAATATTTCCGGGCTCATCATGCCGGAGTAGCCCAGCATGGCTCCAACAAGGATGATGTTGGAGACCTTGTCGCTGCCCAGCTCGTGGGCGAGGTCGTCGGCCGGCACGTCCACGACCTTTATGTCCGTGCGCTTGAGCGGGGAGACGACGCTGTTGGTGTCCCGCACCAGCACGCCGCCGGGTCTGAGCTCGCCGATGAATTTCTTGAAGGAGCTGTCGTTCATGGCGATGAGTCCGTCGGAATGCTTGGGCAGGGGGGAGATAATCTCGTCGTCGGAGATGATGACGGTGCACTTGGCGCTGCCGCCGCGCTGCTCCGGGCCGTAAAGCGGCATGAAGGTGGCGTGCTTGCCGCCCTCCACCGCGCTGCTTGCCAGCGAGATGCCTATGGACATGACGCCCTGTCCGCCGGCGCCTGATACAAGAAGGGTGAATTTCATGTCACTTTTCCTCCTTTGCGGTTTTGTCCACAAACACGCCGCAGGGGAAATACTTGCTGGTGTGCTCGTCGATGAACTCAAGGCTCTTAACCGGGCTCATATGCCAGTTGGTGGGGCAGTTGGTCAGCAGCTCCACGAAGGAGAAGCCCAGATCGTCGGTCTGATTCTGTATGGCCTTTTTGATGCCCGCCTTGGCCTTGCGGATGTTTCCGGGGCCGGACAGGGAGAAGCGCGCGACGTACACGGGGGCCTCCAGCTCTTTTATCAGCTCGCACATGCGCAGGGGATAGCCCATGGTGTCGGGGTCGCGGCCGTGGATGCAGGTGGTGGATTTCTGGCCCACCAGGGTGGTGGGGGCCATCTGGCCGCCGGTCATGCCGTAGGTGGAGTTGTTGGCGAAGAAAACGGTTATGTGCTCGCCGCGGTCGGCGGCCATCAGTATCTCCGCAAGACCTATGGACGCCAGATCTCCGTCGCCCTGATACACCAGCACGGTGGAATCCGGACGGCAGCGCTTGATGCCGGTGGCCACGGCCGGCGCGCGCCCGTGGGCGGCGGTGACCATGTCCAGCTTCCAGTAGAGCGAATTCATGGTGGAGCAGCCCACCGGCAGCACGTTTATCACGTTTCCGGCAATGCCCAGCTCGTCGATGGATTCGGCGATAAGCTTGGTCGCCAGGGAATGCAGACAGCCGGGGCAGAAGCCGCTGGACAGCGGCAGCAGGCATTTGGGTTTCGTATAGATTTTTTCGGCCATCACTGCTCGCCTCCTTTTATGATCTCCAGCACAGCGGCCTTCGTCGTCTCGTCGTCCAGCAGCACGCCGCCGCTGCGGCCGTATTCGTAGACGGGGCAGCGCCTGCACACCTGCAGCTCAATATCGTCGCGCATCTGGGCGGGTATGGCCATCTCCAGGTCGATGATGCCCTTGACCCTGCCGTAATCCAGGCCGTCGATAGCCTTCTTGGGGAAGGGGAACAGGGTGATGGGCCTGATCATGCCGATCTTCACGCCCTCGGCGCGCAGGTCGTTGATGCACTGGCGCGCAACTCTCGCGGAGATGCCGTAGGCCACGATCACCCACTCGGCGTCGTCGACCATGTACTCCTCGACCCTGACGTCCTCGGCCTCCCAGCGCTTGGTGCGCAGGCCGTCGGCCTTGTTGTTGGACTCAAGTCCAGCCTCGGGGTATATGGGGGTTATCATGTGGCCGCCTCTGGTTGTGCCGTCGTTGCCGACGGTCCAGGGCTTGCAGGGAGTGGCGGGCAGCTCCTTCATTGGCGGCAGCTCCACCTCCTCCATCATGGTGCCCAGGCAGCCGTCCATGAGGATTAGCACGGGGTTGCGGTCGCGCTCGGCGTATTCGGGGGCCTCGTACATGATGTCCACGGCCTCCTGAACGGTGTGGGGCGCAAAGACCATCATGCGGAAACCGCCGTGGCCGGAGGCCTTGGTGGCCTGAAGGTAATCCATCTGGGCGGGCTGTATGGAGCCCAGACCGGGGCCGCCGCGCTGCATGTTCACGATGACGGCGGGCAGCCGTGCGGAGGCCAGATAGGATATGCCCTCGCTCTTGAGTGAAATTCCGGGGCTGGAGGAGCCGGTCAGCGCCCTGACGCCGGTGGAAGCCGCGCCGTAGACCATGTTTATGGACGCCACCTCGCTCTCGCCCTGAATAAACGTTCCGCCCACCTCGGGCAGCCGCCAGGACAGGTATTCAGGCAGCTCGGACTGCGGGGTGATGGGATAGCCGGCAAAGAAGCGCACGCCGGCGCGCACGGCGGCTTCGCCCAGGGCCTCGTTGCCCTTCATGAACTCTTTCGCCATGCTCAATCATCTCCTTTCAGGATATCGATGGCCGCCTCGGGGCAGACCAGCGCGCAGGTGCCGCAGCCGATGCACAGCGCCTCGTCGACGACGGGGTAGTAGTGGCCCTTCATGTTGCGGGTGTTTCCGATCTTTATGGCCTGCTTGGGGCAAAAGTGGACGCAGTAACCGCAGCTTTTGCAGAGATTTGCCACAATGCCTGGTTTGTTCATCTGATCATCTCCAATTATTTAGATTCTTCCTGATACTGCTTGGCGTAGTTCCTCTGGATGGCGGAGACCATTTTGGTGATGAGGTCGTTGGCGGGGGTGGGCACGCCGGTCTCCTTGCCGTACTTGGAAATCATGGCGTTGAGGGTGGATATCTCGGTCTGGCGCTTGAACATCAGCATGTCCTGAGCCATGGAGGGATAGTAATCCATGATGCCGGAGCCGCTGCTCTTGCGCATCTCGTTCATGAACGCCGTCAGGGTCTTGGGGCAGCCCTTGGCGGTGGCTACGGCGCAGCACTCGGTGATTACCTGGATGGCGATGGCGGCGCCGTTGGGGTCGGACATGATGTCCTTGACCTTCAGGCGCAGCAGGGCGGAGATGGGGTTGAAGGTGCAGTTCACGATGACCTTCTGCCACACCAGCGGAGCCACGTCGTCCCAGTATTTGCAGGGGCAGTCGCCGGCGTTGAACAGGCGCTCCAGCTCCTGCCCGGCGGCGTCGGTGAGCGCGCTGTGCTCCAGGGGTCCGAAATTCATCATTATCTCGTCCTTGGGCTCGGAGGAGATGCACTTGCCGGGGCCGTCCAGAGCGGTGCCCAGAACGCCGGAGCCGTAGAGTATCCTCTCCGGCGGAGCGGCCTTCAGCAGATGCTCCTCGTTGCCCAGACCGTTCATCAGGGACACCAGAACGGTGTCGGGGCCGATGCAGGGCTTCGCCGTTTCCACGGCGGCGTCCACCTGGGTGGATTTGGTCATGAAGATCACTATATCCATGATGCCGACGCTGTCGGCGGAGCAGGCTGTTTTGAAGCCCGTGAGCTGACAGGTCTTGTCAGGATAGACGGTGAAGGTCATGCCCTCCGCGGCGATTTTTTCCATGTGCTCCTTGTAGGGATCCACCAGCGTGATGTCCGCTCCGCCCTTGCGGAGATAGCTTGCGAACACGCTGCCGGCGGCGCCGGAACCGATCATCGCAATTTTCATCGTATATTTCCTCCTAATTTATTGTCCTCTTCCTGCCATGGTCTCATAAGCCGCTATGGCTTTTTCGCAATATACCGCCCACTCGGTCTGGTCAACAAATGCCGTCCTGTCGCCGGAGAGCACCTTTTTGCCTTTCGGTACCGTGCCGTTGCAGAAGGTGTGGCTGCCCAGACAGATATCCACGTGCTCGCTCATTATCCGCCGCAGTCCGGGCACGAATTCCTCCCGCTGGGCGGGGTCCAGACCGTGCTGGGCGTAATAGGAGAGCATCATGGAGTTGATGCCCGCTCCGCCGTGCATGCCGCAGCGCATCTTCACGCCGTCGCTGTCCACGGCGTCGAAGAAGAACGACATGGTGCCCGGAGTGTGGCCGGGGGTCGAAAGGCACAGTATCTCAGTGTTCCCCAGCTTCACGGTGTCCCCGTCGCGCAGAAACACGTCCGGTTCGAAAAAGCCGTCGAACTGTACGCCGAAGACCTCGGCGCAGGAAAGGTCGTTTTTGCCTCTCACCATATCCGCGTCGCCCGCGCCGATGTAGGTCTTTGCCTCAGGGGCGAGCTCCAGCAGCTCCCGGGTGGCTCCGGCGTGGTCGTAGTGGCCGTGGGTGTGGATTATGGCCCTCACGTCCGCCGGCTTATAGCCCAGCTCCCAGATGGACTGGAGAACCAGATAAAACGTCTCCGGCAGACCCGGGTCGATGAGCATCAGCCCCTCGCCGGTGTCGATGATATGACAGGACGACGGCACCGTGCCGCAGAACTTGAGATTGCCCCAGATGGGGAAGGGGTCGACCCGCTGCTTCCATACGCTCTTCACAGCATCAGCCCCGCTTTTTTCGCGGCGGCGGTCAGCTCGTCCCGGAAATCCGGGTGGGAGATGGAGATGAGCTTTTTCGCGCGCACGTCTATCGGCTCGCCCCGCAGATCGACGCAGCCGTATTCGGTGGCAATGTACTGCACGTCGGAGCGGAGGGTGGTCACCGCGGAGCCCTCGGGCAGGGTCAGCGTGATCTTTGAAAACAGCTTTCCGGCTTTGTCAGCGCGCGTTGACGGCATGGCGATGAAGCTCTTGCCGCCACGGCTCCAGCGGGCGCCGCGCACATAGTCCGCCTGGCCGCCGGTGCCGCTGTACTGGCTCTGGCCGATGCTCTCGGCGCATACCTGACCGGTGAGATCCACGCCCAGGGCGCTGTTCACGGAGACCATGTTGTCGTTCTGCGAAATGACCCTGGGGTCGTTCACCCAGGAAAAAGGCCGGGTCTCGGCGTTCATGTCCGCGGCGAGGTATTCGTACAGCCGGGCGGAGCCCGCCGCGAAGCCGTACACGGATTTGCCGGGGCACAGCGTCTTGCGGCTGTTATCCGCCGCTCCGCATTCCAGCAGTTCCGCCATGGATTCCACGAACATCTCCGTATGTATCCCCAGATGCTTTTTGTCCTTCAGAAATGAGCCCACGGCGGTGCCGATGCTGCCGATGCCCAGCTGTATGCACGCCCCGTCCTCGATCCTGTCCACGATGCTGCCGGCGATCTTCCGTTCCAGTTCCGTGGGCGCGGACGACACCATGGTGAAAAGCGGCTCCGCCGCCTCCGTGAACCAGTCTGCCCGGGAGGCGGGGATCATGCAGCCCTCGCCCCGGATGTAAGGCACGCGGTCGTTTATCTGCACTATCAGCTGCACTTCGGCAGGAATGGCGTCCGTGGACAGCGGGCTGGGCCCCTGACTGAGCATGCCGTTTTCGTCTGGCGGGGCCGCCTGGATGAGCACGGTGTCCGGCCTGTGGGCGCCGGAGCGGTCGAAGCCGGTGTCGGAAAGGTGCATCGGCTGGTAGAAAAGATCCGGCCTCAGCTTCATGCTGGCCCGCTCCACCGGGCCGAAGAAACAGTTCTTCACCGCGATGCGGCGGTTGTAGGGCGGCAGATATGCCTTGACGGGGCTCGAGACCGAGGCGGCGTACAGAGTGAAGCCGATGCCGCTGACAGTGACTGCGTTGAGCAGCGCGTAGGGTATGCCCACGCCCATACCCACCAGAACCGTGGAATCCGGCGCCACCTTGCCGGCGGCCGCCTCCAGCGAAAGCGTCTTGTCGGCGTATTGTTCTTTCCAGTCCATGATTGCCTCCAGCAGAGAAAATGTTGATATTCTACTAATTTTTGATGTAAAATATCTCTTCCTTTGTTGAAAATTATATGTCATGACAGTTTCCAGCGTCAAAAAATAGTCCTGGGGGAGCTCCGGCACGTTTTTCGTATCACACATAAATGCAGATTTGGGTAAAAAACCGATTTCGGCACTTTTTAAGGAACCGAAATCGGCGCAAAAAACCCGCACGGCTTTGGCCGTGCGGGTTTTTTGCTCAAAAAATCATGTATGCGTTTTGAGGTATCCGTTCATTACGGCGTACTGGGACTGCAGGGGGTGGATGCCGTCGGACGCCGCGCATTCGGGCGGCATGTAGCCGTCGCTGTCGGCGAACAGCGTGAAGAAATCCAGATATCCGGCGCCGGTCTCCCGGGATATCTGCTGCAGCTTCGTGTTGAACCGCACGATGTTCTGCAGATTGTAATTCTGGCTGGAATCCGACTCCGTCTGGGTGACTGGCATGATCGAAATGAGGTATATCTTCGCCTGGGGCAGCTTGTCCTTTACCATGGATATCAGCGAGATCATGCTGTCGTAATAGCTTTGCAGGTCGTAATCCGCGCTGCCCAGCTCGTTCACGCCCAGCATGATATATACCTTGCCGAAGCTGCTGCCGGTCAGCGCGTCGGATACGGTGCCCGTGCCGCCGTCGGGCAGCGTGAAGCCGTCGTAGGTCAGCATTCTTTTGGCGGATATGCCGTTCACGGCGTAGTATTGGGCGTTGGGCAGGCCCAGATACATGCTCATGCCCACCACGATAGAGTGCCCGATGAAGCACGCGTCGTCGAAATATCCGTCGGCTGCAGCGGCAGAGGCGGGCACCGTGCCCGCGTAGCCGTAATCAGGCTTGGGCTGGGTTTTGACGCACTCTATGAACCGCATCATGATGGCGGCAACCTCGGCTCTGGAGGCCGTGGCCCGGGGGCAGAAGGCGTTGCCGCCACGCCCGCTGACCACGCCGGCGCGCTGCATGGCGTAGACCCCGTCCCTGGCCGATGCGGAAATGGCCGCGTCGTCGCTGAACGCGGCGGCGGAGACCGTCTCCGGCAGCGAAACGCCGAACTTCTGGGCGTATCTGTACAAAATGGCGCAGATCTGTTCCCGGGTGATGGCGGCGGAGGGGGAGAAGGACGTCCCGCCGGTTCCGCCCGCGATGCCGTTGGCGGAGCACCAGTTCACGTAGGCACAGTAATAAGAGGCCCCGGAAACGTCGGAAAAGCCGCCGTTATTCACCTTCAGCAGGTCGGAGCGGACATAGCCGGAGCTGGAGCCCTTCGTCACGGCGTACCAGCCCTTTTCGAGCCCCGTGATGTTCACCCGGCTGCCGGCCGTGAGCACGGTCACCACGGAGCTGTCGGTGCCCGGACCGGAGCGCATGTTAACCGCCTCGGCCACATCGGCGGTGGCCGTGCCCGACACACCGGCGTATCTGCCCAGGACGGTGACGAACATGGCGCGGTTCATGGTGCTCTTGGGCGAAAACGCCGTCGCCGAGGTGCCGCTGAAAAGGCCCAGCCCGGTCACATAGTCCACCGCGGAATAGTACCAGTCGGAGCTTTTGACATCGGAAAAGTCCGCCGCGGAGGCGGCAAGAGCCGGGCAGGACGCGGAGAGCAGACATATCGATATTATGATCGACATGAGTTTTTTCATAGCGTAAAACCTTCTTCTTTGCAGTGCCAACAGCTTACGCCAAAACCGCCTGTATGTCAAATACGCGCGTTTGTCCGGCAGGTAGACATAATGCTTGAAAAAAGGGAGCGCAGGCATTATAATGGTAAAATCAATCGAAATCCGCCGCTGGGCGGCCATTATTTGGCAGAGGTATTGTTGAAATGAAGAACGCCCCGGTGAGACGATTAATAATATTGATGCTTATTGTTGTGCTCCTGGCGGCTGCCGCCCCCATGGGCGGAGCCTCCTCGGGCATATTTGTAAACGGCAGTACGGACACCCTGCCGGCGGAGCTCTCCGCCTGCTACGCGGTGGGCGCCTCCGGGGTGACGCTCCTGGGCACCGAAAGCCCCTGCGTCATGACAGGCTCCGGTCTGGTGACGCTGGGCGGCGGGGAAGTACAGCCCACGCCTGCGCCGGGAGGTACGGGAACGGTGATAGACAGATCGAAGTATGTGGACGGCTCCCAGTACGATAACGCGCCAGTTTCGCTGAAGACGGTGAAGGTGGGCCTCAATTATTCCTCCGGCGCGCTCACCCAGGCTAAGCTCCTGAACGCCGCGGGCAGCGGCTACGATTTCGGCTATTACGACTCCGCGCGCGCCTTCCACAGAGTGGGCGGCACGGACGAGACGGCGCTGACCATGATAAAGGACACCAACGTGGACGTGGACGGCGTGGGCACGGTGGGCTGCTTCCATGTGAAGCTCAGCGGGAGCTACGCGAGCTTCGACGCGGCCTCCGCCGCCGCGGCGGCCTGCAACGGCGGTTTCCCGGCTTACTATAACGGCGCCTACTACGCGCTCTTCGGCAACTACGCCTCCATGGCCGACGCCCAGGCGGCGCTGGCAGCCTCCGGCGCGGACGGCAGCGCATTCTCCGCCAGCAAATGGTGCGTGGTTGTGACCAGGTCAGACACGCAGCAGATACTGTTCGAATACGACTGCGGGACCTCGTCGTCTCTGGGGATACTGCCCCGCTCCGATGGCGGCAAGACCCTCACCTGGTTCAAGGGCTACAAATATTACGGCGGTTTTCAGTACGCAAGACTTGACGGCGGCAATATAACCGTTGTAAACTACGTCGGTCTGGAAGATTACGTCAAGGGCGTCGTTCCCTACGAGATGAGCGCGTCCTGGCCGCTGGAGGCGCTGAAGGCTCAGGCGCTGTGCGCCCGCACCTATGTGGCCAGCAATGTGAACACCTACGCGAAATACGGCTTCGACGTGACCAACGATACATACAGTCAGGTCTACCGCGGCGCGGGCGGCGCGAACGCCGTCAGCGACGCCGCCGTGGACGCCACGGCCGGAAAGTTCGTCAGATATCAGGGCGGGCTGTGTTCCACCTTCTTTTTCTCGTCGGACGGCGGCTCCACGGAATCCAGCGGAAACGTGTTTTCCACCGCGTATCCCTACCTCGCCGGCGTCATGGATCCCTTTGAAGCGGCGGTGGATTTCAAATACAAGGCCTGGACGTATACCTTCTCCGGGGAGGAGCTGGCGGCGAAGCTCGCCGCCAAGGGCCGCTCCATCGGCACCGTCACCAGGGTCTCGCCCACATATTCCATCACCGGCAACTGCGTAAAGATCAGCTTCAGCGACGCTGCCGGCACCGTGGTCACTTATTCCAAGACCTCGGTCTACAACGCCATCGGGCTGCCCGGCTGCCATTTCACCGTCTCCGGCGACAGCAGCGGTTACACCTTCTCCGGCGGCGGCTGGGGCCACAACTGCGGCATGAGCCAGTGGGGCGCGTACTCCATGGCCAAGGTCTACGGCTACGACAGCGAGGATATAATAAGATTTTATTTTACCGGAGCATATACAGCATGAATAAATCGGATTTTTACTATGACCTGCCCCAGGAGCTCATCGCCCAGACCCCGCTGGAAAGGCGGGACGGCTCGCGGCTGATGCACCTGGACAAAAATACCGGCGCCATAGAGCATCGGCACTTTTACGAGCTTCCGTCCCTGCTCAGGGAAGGGGACTGCCTCGTGCTCAACGACTCCCGCGTGCTGCCTGCACGGCTTATCGGAACCCGCCCCACGGGAGGCAGCGTGGAGGTGCTGCTGCTGCGCGATCTTGGCGGCGGCAGATGGGAATGCCTCACCAAGCCCGGCAGAAAGACCCGCCCGGGCACGGAGATAAGCTTCGGCGACGGCGATCTTACCGCGGTGGTGGAGGAAGTCGCCGAGGGCGGCAACCGCATCGTTAAGTTCAGCTACGAGGGAATTTTCCTGGAGATACTGGAGAGACTGGGGCGGATGCCCCTGCCGCCGTATATCAAGGAGGAGCTGCAGGATCCGGAGCGGTATCAGACCGTGTACTCCCGGGAGCTGGGCAGCGCCGCCGCGCCCACGGCCGGCCTGCACTTCACGAAGGAGCTGCTGGACGAGATAGCGGCCAGGGGCGTGAAGATCTGCTATCTGACTCTGCACGTGGGCCTGGGCACCTTCCGGCCGGTGAAGGAGGACAAGATCGAGGATCACGAGATGCACTCCGAGTTCTGCATCGTCCCCGACGACACCGCGCGCATGGTGACCGAGACCAAGAAAAACGGCGGCCGGGTGGTCGCGGTGGGCACCACATCCTGCCGGACGCTGGAGAGCTTCGCCAAGCCCGACGGCACGCTGGAGCCCTCCTCGGGCTGGACGGATATTTTCATCTACCCTGGCTATAAATTTAAATGCATGGACGCGCTGATCACCAACTTCCATCTGCCGGAGTCCACGCTGATAATGCTGGTTTCTGCCCTGGCCGGGCGGGAGAACATACTCAGCGCCTACAAGACCGCCGTGGAGGAACGGTACAGATTTTTCTCCTTCGGCGACGCCATGTTCATTGAATGACAGAAATGGAGAGAACCGCTTGTTCACAGTACTGAAACAGGAAGGACACGCCCGCCGGGGCGAGTTCACATGTCCCCACGGCACGGTGCAGACGCCAGTTTTTATGAACGTCGGTACTCAGGGGGCCATAAAGGGCGCGCTGTCCGCGGCCGACCTGAAAAACATCGGCTGCCAGATAGAGCTTTCCAACACCTATCACCTCCATGTCCGTCCAGGCGACGAGCTGATAAGACAGCTGGGCGGCCTGCACAGGTTCATGACATGGGACGGGCCCATACTCACCGACAGCGGAGGGTTCCAGATATTTTCCCTGGCCTCGCTGAGGAAGATAACTGAGGAGGGCGTGGCCTTCAACTCCCATGTGGACGGGCGTCACATTTTCATGGGCCCGGAGGAGAGCATGCGCATACAGGCCAATCTGGGCAGCGACATTGCCATGGCCTTCGACGAATGCGTGAAGATACCGTCGCCCAGAGATTATTTCGAGAGCTCCTGCGAACGCACCTACCGCTGGCTGTGCCGCTGCAAGACAGCGCTGGCCGAGTACGACGCCATGGACGACGCAATAAATCCGGGCCAGGTGCTTTTCGGCATCAACCAGGGCGGCATATACCGGGATCTGCGCATCGAGCACATGAAAAAAATCGCCGAGCTGGAGCTGCCGGGCTACGCCATCGGCGGCCTGGCGGTGGGGGAAACCCACCAGGAGATGTACGACACCATCGAGGCGGTGGAGGAGTACATGCCGAAGGGCGCGCCGCGCTACCTCATGGGCGTGGGCACGCCGGGAAACATCATCGAGGGCGTTTACCGCGGCGTGGACTTTTTCGACTGCGTCATGCCGGCCCGGAACGGGCGGCACGGCCACCTCTATACCTGGGACGGCGTGATAAACATAAAAAACGAAAAATACCTCGCCGACGATTCGCCCATTGACCCGCAGTGCAGCTGCCCCGTGTGCAGGCGTTATTCACGGGCGTATATCAGACACCTGTTCAAGGCGGAGGAGATGCTCTCCATGCGTCTGGCCGTGACCCACAACCTGTATTTTTACAACAACCTTATGGCCAGGATACGCGCCGCGCTGGACGCGGGGGATTACGACGCCTTCCGGCGCGAGTTTGCAACAAAATTGGACACAAGGATATAATTGTCTTGAATTCCGATGGTATTGCGTTTATAATCATTACAAACAATTCTTACGGAGGATTACCAAATGAATGTCATTTGCGCCAGCACAACGGCTGCCAGCAGTTCGGGCGCCAGCCAGTACTCGATGATAATAATGCTCCTGCTCATCTTCGTCATTTTCTGGCTTTTCATGATCAGGCCGGAAAACAAACGCAAGAAGAAGCTTGAGGAAATGCGCAACGCTCTGGGCGTCGGCGACGAGATAGTCACCATCGGAGGTATAACGGGCAAGGTCGTCCAGGCCACCGAGGACACCATCACCTTCGAGACCGGCGAGGATCGCGTCCGCATACAGGTCAAGAAGTGGGCCATATCCACCAACGCCAGGGAAGAGGCGGCCGAGGCCGCTGCCAAGGCGCGCAAACGCGGCGGCAAGCCCACGGACAGCGACAAGCAATAAAAGCCCAATCAGCCAATTAATAATGAATGTTTGACCCTCCCGCGCAATAAGATGTACAAACATCTTTCACGCGGGAGGGATTTTTATATGTATGAGTCTGAGAGCAAGACAAAAAGGGCCGCGCCCGGGACCTACGCCGTGTCGGTACTGCTGGGCATTTTTTCGGCGGCGCTGCTGCTGCTCGCCGCCGCAATGCTGTTCGGCACCGGAAAGCTCGGAGAGGAGTCCACGGAGGAGATTATCATTGCGGTGAATTTCGCCGCGGCAGCCGTGGCGGGCATAGCGGCCGCTGCCCGGAAGAGCGGGGGAGAGGCGCTCAAGTCCGGAGCTGTTGCAGGGATGATAATATGCGTTCTGCTGCTCGCCGCCGGTCTTATAGTGCGCGGAGGTACGCTTCCGGGACGCGAGGCGGCGCGCATCGCGGTGTGTTCTGTCTGCGGCGGACTGTTCGGCGGAGCGCTGTGTCTGAAAAGAGGTAACAAAAAGTTGCACAAAAAGCGTAATCAAAAACGAAGATAATACTATTTGTAATCGCAGAAAAAAGTTAACATAACAGAGAGTAAATCAACAACATGTAGTGACCAACGTTGATTTTACGGGCAATATCTTGGCATATTTGGCAGTTTTGACAGCGGCTGTCGGCGCGAGGTAGACGGAGTTTACATAATATAGTTTACATAAAACATGGGCATAATTAACAAATCGAAACAAATTCTAACAAAACTATTGATAACCGGGAGAATTTGTAATATATTGTGTCCACCAGATTATTATGTAAATTCCAACATTATTCTTCCGCCGGCAGTCAGGAGCGCGGAGGTGGTGCTGTGAAGCGCATAAGACGTAAGTCTTCACAAAGAGACGTCAGACCCGGCGCGGGCGCGCTGGGCTGGATTTCATTGAGTTTCCTCTGCGGCGCGGCCGCTTCGGCTTTTGCTTCCGCCGGGGGAACCGCGGCTGATGCCGGGTTTCCGCTGTGGTATTCGGGCGGCTCCGCCGCCGTCGGCTTTTTAAGTTGCGTTTTGTGGTGCGCCGCGGCGATGCTGGCCTCCACATCCGTGCTGGGGGGCGTTCTCATCCCCGCCGCCGCTTTCGTGTGCGGCTGGGCCGCGGCGTTCCAGTCGGCTTCCATAATATCCGCGGGTGCGGGCATTATTTCCACAAAGATGCTGTTCGGGTTTTTCATCCCGGCAGCGCTGATAGTGCCGCCGTTTTTCCTGACGGGCTGCGACGGCGTATTCTTTTCCAGACTGATTTCCGCGCGGCAGGATCAGCGGCTTCGCCGCTCCGCCGCCGGCAGAAGACTCGCCGCAGACGGCGTATTTGCGATGGTAACGGCCCTGGGGGCCGCCGAATACATCTGGAGGCTCATGCCGCGGATGATATAGACACAAGAAAGGGGGGAGCCGGATTGAAGAACGATGAATGTCTGGAGGTATTTGAAAAGTACCTTAAGGACGTCAAGAAGGCTTCCGACAACACTCTGAGCTCCTACATGCGCGACATCCGCCAGCTGGGAGAGTATCTCGACACCCATACGGCCAGAGAGCTGGACTCGGCGGGGGAAAAGGAGCTGGGCGACTATATCTCCTGGCTGCGCTCCAACGGCAAGTCCGTGGCCACCGTATCCCGGTGCATTGCCTCCGTGAAGTGCTTCTATGCCTATCTTGCCGGGGGCGGCGCGGTGGCGAAGAATCCGTCCACCAAGCTGGTGCCGGACAAGACGACCCAGAAGCTGCCCCAGATACTCACCAGCAAGGAGGTCGATCTCCTGCTGGAGCAGCCCGAGTGCGTGGATGCCAAGGGTTACAGGGACAAGGCCATGCTGGAGCTGCTTTATGCCACTGGCATCAGGGTGAGCGAGCTCATCAACCTCGACATCGACGACCTGAACCTGTCCGCGGGGGTGCTGCGCTGCCGCAGCAAGGACAAGGAACGGTATATTCCGCTCTATCCCGCCGCGATCAGGGCGCTGTCCGAATACACGACTTTCGTAAGACCCCAGATGCTGGCCGACCCCGACGAGCAGTCCCTGTTCGTCAACGTCAGCGGCGAGCGCATGTCCCGCCAGGGCTTCTGGAAGATCATCAAGTCGTATCAGCAGAAGGCGCATATCGAAAAGGACATCACGCCCCACACGCTGCGCCATTCCTTCGCGGCGCACCTGCTGGAAAACGGCGCGGATCTCCGCTCCATCCAGGAGATGCTGGGCCACGCCGACATATCCTCCACCCAGATCTACTCCCAGCTTGTGAAGAAGCAGCTGAAGGACGTATACAACAAGGCCCATCCCCGCGCCTGAAAAAGACTATATTCACTCCTTAAAATATTCCCGAATTCCCGAAAACAGCCCGGCGGAAGCCGGGCTGTTTTCGTAAGACGCCGAGTTTTTCGCAAAATCGAATATTTGCGAAAAACATCGCTGCGCTCACCGAAGCCTTGTACTCCAAGGCTTCGGCGGCTGTTTATCTGATTCGAGGCGGGGCTCCGTCCCCCTCTCGAGCACCCCCTGCAAAATCTTTTCGGCTGCTTCTTCGCACCGAATTTTTCGATAGATTTTATCAAACAGCCCGGCGGAAGCCGGGCTGTTTTCGTGTGCCTTTCAAATAGGTATTGAGCCTGTCGGCGCAAGTTCGTATTGCTATAAAAATCAAGATATGGTATAGTAACAAAATAGGATGTGATACATATGCGGATATTGGGCATCGACCCCGGAATCGCCACGGTGGGCTTCGGCGTGGTGGACTTTGACAGGACGCGGTACTCGCTTCTGAAGTGCGGCGTCATCACCACCCCGGCGCACACCAGCCTGTCCAGCCGCCTGAGCCAGATATACGACGACATGAACGACGTCATAAGTACTTTCAAGCCAGACTGCGTCTCCGTGGAGGAGCTTTTTTTCAACACCAATATCACCACCGGCATCTCCGTGGCCCACGGCAGGGGAGTGATACTTCTTGCCGCCTACAAATCCAACGTGCCGGTATACGAATACACGCCTCTGCAGGTCAAGCAGGCCGTGGTGGGCTACGGGCTGGCCGAGAAGAGCCAGGTAATGGACATGGTGCGCAGGATCTGTGCTCTCAAGGCCGTCCCCAAGCCGGACGACGCGGCGGACGCCGTGGCGCTGGCTCTGTGTCACGCGCGCAGCTCCACGTCACTTCTCAATAAAGGAGACATGAACGAATGTTCTACCATATAGAAGGCACGGTCGCGGAGCTTGCTCCCAATCTTGCGGTCGTCGACTGCGGCGGCGTGGGCTACGCCGTTAATACCACGGCCAACACGCTCTCCCGTCTGGAGCCTGGCAAAAAGGCCAAGCTCTACGTGTTCGACTATGTCAAGGAGGACTGTTTTGAGCTCTACGGCTTCTTCACGAAAAGCGAAAAGCGCTGCTTTGAGATGCTGATAACCGTCTCGGGCGTCGGCCCGAAGGCGGCCGTATCGATTCTCTCCGCCGTGACGCCGGAGACGCTGGCCATGGCCGTGATGAACGGCGACGAGAAGGCGCTGACCAGCGCCCAGGGAGTAGGGAAGAAGATAGCGCAGCGCGTCATTCTGGAGCTCAAGGACAAGGTCGCCAAGGAGACCGGCGGGACCAGCTTTCAGGCTCCTGCAGCAGCCGCGTCTGGCTCCGGCGGAGCCGCCGGCGACGCCGCGTCGGCGCTCATCGTGCTGGGCTACAGCTCCGCGGAGATCGGCGCAGCCATGCGCGATATAGACACCGCCGGAATGACGGCGGAGGAAATAATCAAGGCCGCCCTGAAGCGGATGATAAAGTGAGAGGAGGCGGGAAATGAGCATCAGTTTTTCTGAGGACGAAAATCAGGACATAGTCACCACGTCGTCGATACTTCCGGAGGACAACGCCGAGGCCTCGCTCCGCCCGCGCACTCTCGCGGAGTACATTGGGCAGAGGAAGGCCAAGGACAACCTGTATGTGTTCATAAACGCCGCCAAGATGCGCAAGGAGCCGCTGGATCATGTGCTGCTGCACGGCCCCCCGGGACTGGGCAAGACCACCCTGGCCGCCGTCATCGCCAACGAGATGGGCGTGAACATGCGCATTACCTCCGGCCCCGCCATAGAGAAAGCCGGCGACCTGGTGGCCATGCTCACCAATCTCAACGAGGGCGACATACTGTTCGTGGACGAGATCCACAGGCTGAACCGCGCCTACGAGGAGATCCTCTACCCGGCCATGGAGGATTACGCCATAGACATCATTCTGGGCAAGGGGCCGTCCGCCAACTCCCTGCACCTGGAGCTGCCGCATTTCACACTTATCGGCGCCACCACCCGCTCCGGCCAGCTCACGGCGCCTCTGCGCGACCGCTTCGGCGTCACGCTGAGACTTGAGCTGTATACGCCGGACGAGCTGGAGCTCATCGTGAAGCGCTCCGCCGGGATCCTGAACATCGAAATCGACGAATCCGGCGCGCGGGAGATCGCCTCCCGCTCCCGGGGCACGCCGCGCATCGCCAACCGCATGCTCCGCCGGGTGCGGGACTTCGCCCAGGTAAAGGCTGACGGCGTCATCACCAGGGAAGTGGCCAACGAGGCGCTTCTGGCGCTGGAGGTGGACGAGCTGGGCCTGGATTCACTGGACAGGCGAATGCTCAAAAGCATAATCGAATTCTACAACGGCGGCCCCGTGGGGCTTGAGACGCTGGCGGCCACGATAAACGAGGAAGCCGTGACGCTGGAGGATGTGTACGAGCCGTATCTTCTCCAGCAGGGCTTCCTGACCCGGACTCCCAGGGGCAGATGCGTCACCCGCAGGGCCTACGAACACCTGGGTATCGAGTACCTTGGCCAGCAGCAGCTGGACATGCGCGACTGACCCGGCATTTATGCACACGGCCCTGATTCTGTGATATTTTTTACATCCAAAATCCGACAGATTTCTATTGACTTTCCACGCGGTTGCTATATAATCAAAGCGTATAATTGTATATAAATGATTAAACATGACAGACTATTTGTCGACAGACGATAATGAATTGCAGGCGCTGGCGTCCGGTGGCGACAGGCAGGCGGAGGAGGAGCTCGTTGGGCGCTACTCCAGACTTGTCCGCCGCTGTGCGAGACCGCTGTTTCTGGCGGGCGGCGACAGCGAGGACCTGATACAGGAAGGCATGATGGGCCTGCTGTCCGCGATCCGGCAGTTCGACCCGGGCATGAACGCCTCCTTCCGCACTTATGCTGAGGTCTGCATAAGAAGACGGATGTTATCGGCGGTCAAATCGGCGTCCCGGCTCAAGCACTTACCCCTCAATGACGGCTTGTCATTGGATTATATACTCTCAGAGGAATCCCAGACCCAGTCAGCGGCCAATACAGATGCGTTTCGGCGGACACCAGAGGAACAGGTTCTGGCCAGAGAGAGCAAAATTGAACTATACAATGCCTTTGCACAGCAGCTGTCGCGGCTTGAAAAACAGGTTCTGACGCTGTATCTTGACGGATTGTCATATGACGAGATCGCGTCCCGAACGGGACGGGATGAGAAATCCGTTGACAACGCGGTGCAGAGAATCCGGCGCAAACTGGCCCGGAACCCCAACCTTGGCGCTATCAGCAAGAGCTGAACGCAAATATAAGCCCAAAAGGCAAGATTTCAAAAGAGAGGATTCCAACATGTACGAAGACAAAACCTTGATTTGCAAAGAGTGTGGCAAAGAGTTCGTGTTCACCGCCGGTGAGCAGGAGTTCTACGCGGAGCGCGGCTTCCAGAACGAGCCTCAGCGCTGCAAGACCTGCCGCGACGCCCGCAAGGCTGCCGCCCGCGGTCCCCGCGAGTACTACACCGCTGTCTGCGCCGCATGCGGCGGCGAGGCGAGGGTTCCCTTTGAGCCCAAGTCTGATCGCCCCGTATACTGCAGCGAGTGCTTTGCAAAGATGAGGGAGCAGAAGGCCTGAACCGCTTCAAGTGTCTCAGGGAACTGGATGGGACGCCTTTTGGCGTCCCGTTCTTTTACTCACAAAATCATATCGCCCGGCGATATTTGATTTTTGATACTGACTTCTAACTTTTTCAGGAGGAACCAACGATGGAGATTACCAGAGATACCAACATCGGCGAGATAGTCGAGAATTGCCCCCAGGCTATGCCCAAGTTCCAGGAGATCGGCATGCACTGCATGGGCTGCGCGCTTGCCAGCGCCGAGACGGTCGAGGAAGCCTGCGCCGCTCACGACGTGGATCCCGACGAGTTCATCGAGGAGCTCAAGGCCTATCTGCTCACCGTGGAATAAGGCGTTAGATTAAAAGCCGGCTTTGTCCGGCTTTTAATTTTATCTGGAGAATGTGTTATGTCTGAACGACTTGATCTGATTGTGTCCCTGGTGCCTGACGGCCGCGGCGCCGCCGACGTGGGCACCGATCACGGCTATGTCCCCGCGGCGCTGGCAAGGCGCGGTTATCCCGGGAACATAATCGCCTCCGACCTGCGGCCCGGCCCGCTCTCCTCGGCCCGCGCCGCCGCCGCGCAGGCGGGGGTGGAGGAGAGAATAAAATTCGTGCTGTGCGACGGCCTTTCCGGCGTTTCGCCGGACGAGGCGGACGCCGTCGTCGTCGCCGGTATGGGCGGGGACACCATAACCGGTATCCTGGACAGGGATTACTGGTGCGCCGCGCCGGGGTACAGTCTTATTTTGCAGCCCATGTCCCGGCAGAACGTACTGCGCTACTGGCTCGTCAACAACGAATTCCGTATCACCGGGGAGCATCTGGTGCGGGACGCCGGAACCATATATCAGGTGTTCACGGCGGAATACGGCCGCGCACCGCGTTATTCGGACGCGGAGCTATATACCGGGCTGTTCGCCCAGGTGCGCTCCCTTGAGCTCTTTCCCGAATATCTTGACGGCCTCATAGGCAGGTTTGCCGCCGCCGTGCAGGGCATGGAGAGCTCGCGCGCACATCCGCCGGGGCGGCTGCCGCTGGAGCGCGGCGTCCTGAAAGAACTGATGGACATGAAAGCGAGGCTTTTACAAAATGGCTAAGGTTGGAGAGATAAGGGACTATCTGTTTTCCATCGCCCCGAAGGAGCTGGCCATGGACTTCGACAACGTGGGCCTGCTGGTGGGCAGCGCGGAGACGGAGGTGTCCAGCGCGCTTTTCGCGCTGGATATCACAAGTCAGGTCATCGACGAGGCCGCCGCCGTGGGCGCGCAGCTTATCGTTTCCCACCATCCGGTGATATGGGACGCCATGAAGTCCGTCACCGGCGGGGACGTGCAGCAGCGCAAGGTCATAAAGCTGATCCAGAACGGCCTTTCGGCCATATGCATGCACACCAATCTGGACATTTCCATGGGCGGCGTGAACGACGTGCTGATGGAGTGTCTTGGCGGTAAGGCGACCGGTATACTGGAGCCCACCGGCGGCGGCGCCGGCTGCGGCAGGGTAGGCGAGCTTGAGCGCGAGACGCCCCTTGGGGATTTTCTGGCCTCCTGCAAGACCGCCCTTGACGCGGACGGTCTCAGGTACTGGGACGCGGGGAGGCCCGTTTACAGACTGGCCGTCATGGGCGGCGCTGGCGGCGACTGCGCGGCGCTGGCCGACGAGCTGGGCTGCGACACCTACGTGACAGCCGACGTGAAATACGATCAGTTCCTCACGGCGCGGGAATTGGGCATAAACCTTATCGACGCCGGTCATTTCTGCACGGAAAACGTGGTGGTACCCAGACTTGAGCAATGGGTGGCCGTCAGATTTCCTGAAATCGAAACCCGTATCTCTGCACTCCACGACCAGACTGACAGATTTTATAAATAATTTGCCGGGGGACGACAGATGAGCTTCACAAGCTTCAGGTATCTGATCTTTATTGCGGTATTCTGCGTTTTTTACTTTTTACTTCCGGGCAAAACGCAGAAATTTTATCTCCTTTTCGCCAGCTACGCGTTTTATATGTACGCAGGACCGGCCTTCGGAGCGCTCATCCTTGCCGGTACGGTGGTCAGCTATTTCTGCGCCAGATTTTTTGAGGACGGGGTGCTGGGCAGAAAGAGGCTGTGGATCGCAATAGGCGCCGTATACACCATCGGAGTGCTTTTCGTATTCAAATATCTGGACTTCTTCTGCGGGACCGCGATGCGGGTAATGGGCAGGAGCTACGCTCATCAGCTCGCTCTTGTTTTGCCCGTCGGCATCTCATTTTTTACCTTCGCGGTGGCGGGATACCTTTTCGACGTTGAAAGCGGCAAGATAAAGGCTGAGAGAAATTTCATTAATTTCGCGGTGTTCGTATCCTTTTTCCCGACTATAATGGCGGGCCCCATTGGCTATGCCAGAAACTTTCTGCCGCAGCTTTCTGCGCCAAAGAAATACGACGCTGGCCGCGTGCAGCGCGGCATACTGCGCTTTACCTGGGGCGCGGCCAAAAAGCTCGTGGTTGCGGATACCCTGGCGATCATCGTCAATACGGTCTACGGGGATGTTTCCGGCTTCTCAAACGGACTTGTCCTGCTTGCGGCGGCGGCCTATTCACTGCAGATATACTTTGATTTTTCCGCCTATACGGACATGGCGGTGGGTACGGCGGAAGTCCTCGGCTTCTCTGTGATGGAGAACTTCAGATCGCCGTATCTTGTGACCTCGGTAAAGGAATTCTGGAAAAAATGGCACATTTCGCTGACCTCGTGGCTCAGGGAATATATATATTTTCCGCTGGGCGGCAGCCGACGCGGCAAGGCGAGGACCTATTTCAATGTGCTGGTCGTGTTTGCCGTGAGCGGGCTGTGGCACGGGGCGGCGTTCACCTTCATCATATGGGGACTTTTGAACGGAGTTTATCAGGTGGCAGGTGAGCTGACGAAAGGCGCCAGGAGCAGGCTGAGAGCTTTCCTGCGCATACCTGAGGACAGCAGATTGCTGTGGCTTTGGCGCTGCGCCGTCACCTTCGCGCTGGTGACCGTCGCGTGGGTGTTCTTCCGTGCGGGCAGCGTATCACAGGCCGTACTTATAATCGAGAGAATGCTCTCGGTATTCGTTTCCGGTTTCGGCGTCATGGATTTTGCATCTCTGGGCCTGATGAAACGGCAGGCCGTCGTCCTTTTGCTGAGCCTTATCCCGTTCGTGACCGAGGATATATACATTGCCAGGGGAAAACAGCGGCCGGAGCTTGAAAAAAGGGAGCTCGGCTACTGGGCCGCCGTTGTGATGCTGGCAGTGCTGATAGTTTCCTTCGGGAATTACGGAGAGGGCTTCAATCCGCAGGATTTTGTTTATTTTAAGTTCTGAGGCGAGGTGTAGTGCTTTGACAAGAGGAAGATCTGCGGCGGTGACTGCGCTGGCAGTGATAGTTTTCCTGGTCTTTTCCTATGGAACCGGATATATGCTGCTGCCGGAGAGAGACGATTACGGCTGCACCTGGGACACATTCCTCAGCGAGGACAGAAATTCCATAGACGTTATCGTCAGCGGAAGCTCGCTGGCCTATTGCGACGTGATACCGGCGGTGATATGGGAAAAGACCGGGATAACCTCGTACGTTATGGCCGGACCGGAGCAGACGATACCCATATCGTATTACTACCTGAGAGAGGCCTGCCGCACTCAGAGACCGACAGCGCTGTTCCTTGAGGCCACGGGCATGTTCTATAAGCAGTATCAGGATTACACCAAGGTCAACATAGGCTATATGCCCTGGGGCCTGAACCGGCTCAGGGCCACCTTTGAAGCCGCGGAAAGCAGCGAGCTGCCGGGGCTCTTGTTTCCGCTGTATGATTATCACAGCCGGTTTTTCACCGCCGCGCCCAGCGAAATCAAGGCGCGGCTTTTGCGGGACAGCCCGGACAGGCTTGCCGGGTATACGCTGCTTAACAAAGCCCAGGATCCGGGTAAAACGATATACAGAAAATTTGCCGCGGATGACGAAAACTATCGCCGCAACCTCTCGTATATCAAAAGCCTGGCAAAATTCTGCGCCGGCAGGGATATCGACTTGTATCTTTACATAGCTCCGACAAGAAAACTTATCCCGGAGGATATGCTGCAGAGGCTTAAGCAGGATGCGGCGAATATCGACGGTATTAATTTCATAGATTTCAGCGATCCGAAGTTCAATTTTGGCTTTGACGACTCTGCGGACTGGTATGACTCCCTGCATTTGAATGTTTCCGGCGCGGAAAAGTTTTCCTCTTTCCTTGCGGGCTACATGTCAGACGACCTCGGCATCACGGCGGGAGGAAAGGGCGACGTCCGGCTTTGGCAGAGCCGGGCCGACTACATCGCGCGGCAGGAGATCGGAAAGTAATAAACGGCCTTCGTTTCTCATAGACTCGTACAAACGAGAACTGGGAGAAGCGGAGGCTTTTTTATGACGAACAGCACCATATATCAGGATATTGCCGCCAGGACCAAGGGCGCCGTCATGCTGGGCGTGGTCGGCCCGGTGAGAACGGGAAAATCCACCTTCATCAAGCGTTTCATGGAGACGCTGGTGATACCGAACATAGACAACGTATACGCCAGGGAGCGTGCCAAGGATGAGCTGCCCCAGAGCGGCTCCGGAAAGACGATAATGACTTCTGAGCCGAAATTCGTCCCCGAGCAGGCGGCTCAGGTGCACTTGCCTGACGGCACGGAGGTGTCCGTGCGGCTGGTGGACTGCGTGGGGTATATGGTGCCCGGCGCCGCCGGCCAGTTCGAGGACGGCGCGGAGCGGCTGGTGACGACGCCGTGGTTCGACCATGAGATAACCATGACTGAGGCGGCGGAGCAGGGGACGCGCAAGGTGATAACCGAGCACTCCACCATCGGCCTGGTGGTGACCACCGACGGCAGCATATGCGACATACCCCGTGAGGACTACGTGGACGCGGAGGAGCGGGTCGTAAGGGAGCTGCAGGAGATCGGAAAGCCCTTTGTGGTGCTTCTCAACTGCGCCAGGCCGAATTCCGACGGAGCTAAGGCGCTCTCAGCGGAGCTGGGGGAAAAATACGGCGTCACCGTCCAGCGGGTGAACTGTCTGGAGCTGGGCGAGGACGGCATAGCGGATATAATCAGCCTCGTATTAGGAGAATTTCCCATCACGGAGATAGGTTTCAGCCTGCCGGAGTGGGTGGACGCGCTCCCCGAGGACAGCGAGCTGAAAAAGAGCCTGTACGCCGCGATAGCGGGCGCCTGCGGGGACATGCGCTGCGTGAAGGATGTGGCGGGCATAGCCTCCGCCGTGGCGGAAAACGAGAATGTGGAGAGCGCGGCCGTCAGCGCTTCGGATATGGGCACGGGCGCCGTATCCGTGACGGTGACCTTGCCGCGGGCGCTGTACTACCAGACCATAAGCGCCCGGTCCGGCTTCGAGATACGCTCCGACGGGGACCTGATGCAACTCCTGTCCGACATGAGCGCCGTGAAAAAGGATTACGACCGGGTGAAGGACGCGCTGAGATCCGTCCGGGACACCGGTTACGGGGTGGTTATGCCGGCGGCGGACGAGATGGAGCTTGAGGAGCCGCAGATCGTGCGCCGGGGAGGCAGGTACACCGTACGGCTCAAGGCCAGAGCTCCGGCGATACACATGCTCAAAACCAGCGTGGAGACCGAGGTCACGCCCGCACTGGGGGGCAGCACGGCGTCGGAGGAGATAATGGGCTTTCTGCTGCAGGGCTTTGACGGCGACATGAGCCAGATATGGAAGTCGAATATTTTCGGCAAATCCATGTACGATATTGCGGGGGAGGGGCTGGAGGCCAAAATTGCCGCTCTGCCGGAAAACGCCCGCAGCAAGCTGCAGGAGACGCTGCAGAAGGTGGTCAACGAGGGCAGCGGTGGCCTTATTTGTATAATCCTATAAAAACGGGAGTCTGAGACTCCCGTTTTTTTGATTTGATTATTTGTTGCAAAGGGGAAAATATGAGAATATAATTTGCTCATAATTTTATGAATCGAGGGTGATATTTTGAAATCGTTATCCAGTATAGCGGAGGCCGTGCACGCTTCCACCACCATGGCGATAGACTCCAAGGCAAAACAGATGAAGGCGGACGGCGTTGATGTTGTCGGCTTCGGCGCCGGCGAGCCCGATTTCAGGACGCCCGACAATATAAACATGGCCGCCGTGGCCGCGATCTGCGAGGGCAAGACCAAATATACCCCCGCGTCCGGCATCATTCCTCTGAAGAAGGCCGTCTGCGCGCGCCTGAAGGCCGACTGCGGAGTTTCCTACGACTACCCCCAGATAGTTATCGCCAGCGGCGCCAAGCACGTGGTATACGTCACGTTGGCCGTGCTGCTCAATCCCGGCGACGAGGTCGTAGTTCCAGCGCCGTACTGGGTCAGCTACACCGAGATGATAAAAATGACCGGAGGCGTGCCGGTTGAGGTGCTGGCAGGGGAGGAGCAGGGCTTCAAGATCACGGCGTCCCAGCTTGAAAGCGCCATAACCGACAAGACAAAGTGCATCATAATCAACAACCCTTGCAACCCCACGGGCACCCTCTACACCCGGGACGAGCTGGCGGCCTTGGCCCAGGTGTGCGTGAAGCACGATCTGTACATCATATCCGACGAGATATATTACAGGCTTGTCTACGACGGGCTGGAATTCGTCAGCATGGCCTCTCTGGGCGACGATGTGAAGGCGCGCACGATCCTTATAAACGGCGTGTCCAAATCCTATGCCATGACCGGCTGGCGCGTGGGCTATGCCGCCGCCGACGCGAAGATCGCCAAGGTGATGTCCAATTTCCTCAGCCATTCCACCGGAGCGCCGTCCACCATAAGCCAGTGGGCCTCCGTGGAGGCGCTGAACGGCCCCCAGGATGGGATAGAGGACATGCGCCGTGCCTTTGAGGAGCGCCGCAACTATATGTATGAGCGTATGAACTCCATCCCCGGCGTCAGCTGCATCCGTCCGGAGGGCGCGTTCTATGTGATGATGAACATCGAAAAGCTCATCGGACGCACCGTCGGCGGCACGGTTATCAACTCCGCGGACGACTTTGCCATGGCGTTTCTGGACAAGGGGCTGGTGGCCGTGGTGCCCTGCACCGGCTTCGGCATCCCCAACTTCATCCGCTGGTCCTACGCCACCTCCATGGACAACATCCGCGAGGGACTGGACAGACTGGAAAAGTTCCTGTCGGAATGACATGCTGATTTCAGCGGCCTGCCGGACAAGCTCCGGCAGGCCGCTAAGCTTGTTGAGCACTTAAACAAAACGATTGACCAAGGTTTTGCGGGGGGAGCTCGAGGGAGGGCTAATAAAGTGTACCCTATGTCAAGGACAAGATGGGTTTTCGGCGAGGTCAGAAGGGCAAAGGAAATGCGTCAATTCGATTTTGGCGCGGGAATGGCCAGCGGATACTTACCGGTCATGAGGTAGTCGTA
>Ga0183095_10152_pt3 | contig 40463 bp, 40 predicted proteins | sample BioMet4_FD_130346 | JGI IMG/M metagenome (GOLD analysis project Ga0183095, IMG submission 130346) | Microbial communities from bioreactor (seeded with sewage sludge) at LBNL, California, USA - Biofuel metagenome 4 (v2) (version 3) | ecosystem: Engineered > Bioreactor > Anaerobic > Unclassified ...
TCAAGACCCTTGCTTTTATGTTTGCCAAAAATATCACAGAAATTAAGCTTTTCATAAAAGTATTGGACAGCAAGAATAGGTCCGATAGGAACACATATATTCTTGTTAGGAATTGTAGGGAAGGCTCCTTGTTTTGTGATGTACATTGGATCAAATAACACAAGACAAAGAGCACTTATTTTTATTTAACTGTCAAAGTCAGGTTATAATAAGTCAGCCCTCCTTGAACATAGCTCAGTATCTTAACTATAACTCAGTCCTCTTGGGCAAAGCGTAGCGTAGTGAAAAGGGCTCGGTCCTTCCGAAACGGAATTTGGACAGCGAAAAGTACCTCGTCCTCCCGAGATAGAACTCGGGCTGCAGAGCCGCAGATCTGCTGGAAAAACATTTATTATGCCTTGTGATATAAAATTACTCACGAATAACAGCTAACCTAACCAGAAACGGGCCGCTGATCTATTGGCAAAAGACAAACGAATAAGGTTTCCATCAGGCTCATATCAGGCTTTTTATGAAGGCATTCGCTATAAGATAGATCCTGAGAATGATACCGTGGAAATGACCCAGAATTTGAATCCAAGATATAGTCCTGAGAGCAGGGAAGAAGCTTTTAATCTGGCAAATAAGCTTGGAGTAAAAGAAATTCAAAAAAGAGCTAGGTTATTTTCAAAACTCTTCCTTCTTTCAATTCTATTATTCTTGTTTTTGATGTTTTTCCCTGTTCATATCTCTACAAAATCCGAAAGCTTTCTTTTATCAGCCGGAAGATTCCTAACGATTGTATCAGAAATTGTTTTCCTTTATATGTTTGGTTATTACAGAGCCATAACAAACTATTGTACGGACTCATACTGCAAGAAATGCGGGAAGCATTTAGTTTTTGAGGAATTTCAGGCTCCACTCGTAAAAGAAGAAAGCAAAATCGATGCCTATACAAAAACCCTGACACAATACTGGCATTGCATAAACTGCGGGCATGAGGATATAAAAGTTGAATCTCAACCTATAGATCACCATCACGAAAAAAGGCAGGGTAATTTAAAAGAAGACACCTGCGAGGAATGCGGGGAAGAGCATGCAATAGAAGAATATAGAAACATGGATGTATTAAATTACATTTTCAAAAAGAAAATAAGGTATTTTAAATGCAGAAACTGCGGTTACCATGAAATCAGACTAAGTAAAAGGTTCAGAATTATTTAATAATTACAATTCTCTAACTCTCTATGCAATCTAATAATGCCATAAGTGCTTCTGTAATGCAATAGGACGACGTAAATCGCTCTAATATTTTATTTAAGAGGGTTGCTGTCTGAAATAGCACCCTGAGTAAATCTAAGTACTCATAAGTCAGTCTACAAATCAATCTGCTTGATCGCAACCGTTGCGCCGGTTGATCACGCCGTCATGAAGTTTTTGATTTAGCAGTGGTTTTCGCTTAAGCCTTTTTTGAAAAGGCTTGTGATCACGCCAAAAGGGTTCGGGGATAAGTTCATCAAACTCAAACATTACCAGGGGTTTTCACTCAAGCTTTTTTTGAAAAAGGTTGTGCTACAACCGTTGACCCGGATGATCACGCCGTTTCTTGGAGTTTTCGCTCAAGCCTTTTATGAAAAGGCTTGCGCTCAAGCAGTTTTCCGTTTTTGATCAAACTCTTTTTAAAAGTTTGTAGTCATAACTATCTTGGTAATTTTACATATTTGTTTACAGAATAATCTTTTCTACTTAAGACTTCAGGGTACAATTCTCAGTAGTTTCGCTATAATTACAGTAGTTTTGTTATCTCAGGTTCTAAATGTTAACTTATTGTAAACGGAAACATTTATCTTAAAGTAAACAATATGATTCGATGCTGATTTACGCCAAACTAATGGTTAACAATAACAAAATTTACCTGCTATTTACTAAAAGAATTGCAAGTTTAGTCATAAATCCCCTAGCGGATTCGTTAAGAAATTCAGTAGCAGACTCGGTAAGAAATTCAGTAGCGGATTCCATAGTAAGTTCAAGAATCAGTTCAGCATCAAACTTAAGGTCTGAGCTGTACGTAGTGAGGATTCATTTCATGAGTAAAAAAACCGTTTTTCCAAAAGTAATGTGTACCCAGCATCCGGACTCGGCGTCAAAATATATTGCGACGCAGGAAGAGCCTGGAGAAGCTATAGAGGCTGCACAGATATTCGGCTGTGATGAGTATATGCCGGATTATGAAGGGAAGGCAACTCCCTACCATCAGAATGTCCAGATTGTATCAAAATTCATAGAAGAAACAGACCTGATCCCAGGAAAAGATATTTTTATCACTCCTCGAGCTCCGAGTGCGGTTCAGGAAAACCGGTTCAGGCAGCTCATGGTTATGATGTCAATTGCTGAGGCTAATTACAATGCTCTTGAATACTCGGATGTTCAGGCAATCAATGAGTTTGTGCACCCCATGACAGACAGCGTCAGGGAAATTATTGGAGCTCAACAGCATATGGTAGACGTAAGTGAGCTTGCAAAAAAGGAATTTGGTTTCTCAATGGAAGTCCCTCGCATAATTCCTCTCATAGAGGATGCTCCTGCGCTGCTGCATGCAAAAGAACTTGCAGAAAATACGATTCTTGCCTGGAAAGGACACTTCGGGACAGTTCCGGAGAAATTCAGGGTGTTTCTGGGCAAATCCGACTCTGCTCTTTCTTTTGGGCACATTGCGAGCACGCTTTCATGTAAATACGCAATAAATGGGATCTGCGAACTAAATTCCGAACTTGACACCCAAACTGGCATTATATTCGGAGCAGGAACACTGCCTTTTAGAGGACACCTGGACCTGAAGAATGCAGAGAACTTTTTCAGGGAATACCGGGGAGTCGGGACTATTACTCTCCAGTCTGCACTCAGGTACAGCCATAAAAAAGGGGACGCTGAATCTCTGGTAAAACTTGCAAAGGCCAGGCTACCTGAAACACCTGAACTCTTTTCCGTCGAAGAAAAAGAAGAAATAATAAACCTCATTGGGATATTTGGGGCAAGTTACAGCAGGATTATCAGGCAACTGGCTCCTACGATAAACCGGGTAGCTGACCTTCTCCCACAGCAGCGGGATCGTCTTATGCACAAAGGTACAGGTGGCTATTCAAGAAGTGCTCCTGATATTTCAGGCCTGGTTAAACTCTGCCGTACCGATATCGGAAAAAAGCTTGAAGCCAGTATGCCTGCTGAAGACCTTCAGCTTCCAAGGGCAATTAAGTTTACAGGTGCTCTTTATTCTATAGGCCTGCCTCCGGAATTCATAGGGACAGGTCGTGCTCTTGAAGACGCCCGGGAAAAACTTGGAGAAGTTGCCTGTGAAAATTTGCTTACAAAATACTTCCCCTCCCTTGCAGGTGACCTGAATTTTGCATCAGGATATCTGGATCTCAATGTAGCTTCCCGCTTCCTATCCAGGGAATGTCTAAAGGAAGTCCGCAAAGATTTAGATATACTGCATGAGGTCTTTGATCTTGAAACCAGCCCAGAACCTTCATACCGCATCCTGGTAGAAATGATGCAGCCTGATCTCCTGCAGGCAGGAAGTAAAGGAAATTGTATGGACGAGGAAGTTTCCCAGCTTGTATGCTCGACACTCACCAAAATGGGAAAAATAAGAAAGGCTCTAGGTTAAGTAATTCCATCCCCGAACGGTTTACTTTCCGTTCTTTATTTTTATTACTATGGGAGCGCAGAGGGTCACGAATACCCTGACCTTTACAGGCTGTCCGACAATTATCTCAGTTAATTGATGTTTCGGCTTTGAATATATTAAGTATTATATAATATTTTACTAATTTTTTGACTTATGGCGTTTATCAAATCTTCAAAGAATCAAGTTTGGATTTTACCTCCAGATATTCGAGATCTAATTCCTTCAGATCATATCTACTACTTGGTTGAGTCTTTTATAGATGAGATGGATTTCAGCGAATTTGAAACAAAGTATGACGGTTCTGGACACCCAGCTTATCATCCTTGCATAATGTGTAAAATTTTGATTCAATCGATGCTTGACAGAGTTCGATCATCGCGAGCGATAGCTCGCAATGTCCGAGAAAATGTAGTTTACATATATTTGGCTGAAAACCTACAACCGGATTTTAGAACAATCAGTGATTTCAGAAAAGAGAATGAAAAATTGATTACAGAACTGTTCAAAAACACAGTTAAAGCAGCTAAAGATCTAGGAGTAATAGGTCTTGAGCAGTTAAGTATTGACGGATCCATAGTAGCTTCTGCGTCAAAAAATAATGTGGTTTTGGAAGAGGTCTTGAGGGTTACTGGAGAATATGTCAACAATAAATTAAAAAAAGGTATTGAAGTAGACAAACTTGAGGATGAACAGTTTGGCAACTGCCGTGGTTACGATCAATTGAATGAAAATGGAAAATACAAAGTAAAAGCTGTAGTTGCGAAGTATATAAAGCAAGTAAATAAGGATAATTCTAATGACCGAAAAAAAGAGATCAAAGACACAGTTATAGAAGCACTTAATGAATTTGAAAAAGATAGTATTGAGAAAGTAAGCTTGACTGATAAAGAATCTCGTTTTATGAAAAACAAAAAGGGAGTGTTTGAACTGGCATACAATGCTCAAATAACAGTGGATCATAAACTGGGGATTATTGTTGCAAATAATATCTGTCAAGATATAACTGATACTTATCAATTGAAACCACAGATTGAACTCGTGGAAGAAAATTGTGGTTTGCTAAAAGAAGGCACTAAAATATGTGCAGACAGTGGATACTACTGTGGAAATAACATACATTATTTAAATCACAAGAAATTGGACCCATATATTCCAAAGCAAAAAGAAGTAAATAAAACAACAACAGAAAACATTGAAAACAACAAATTCGATATTGGTAACTTTGAATACAATGAAGAAAATGATGAGTTTATATGCCCTGAAAATCAAAGATTGAAGTTCTTGTATGAGGGTTATGAGAAAGAAAGGAAGAGAAAATACAGACATTATGAGGGAACTGAATGTAAAAAATGCGAATTTAGCAAAAATTGTACAAAAAGGATAGATGGAATTAGGCATTTAAAAATAGCTGAATTTCCAAAAGAAAGAAAGCAATTAGCCGATAAAATGAAAACAGAAGAAGCTAACAGAATATATGGACAAAGAAAGCAGGTAGTGGAACCTGTAATTGGAAATTATAACGAGAATTTAGGGTTTAGAGAATTTTTAACCAGAGGATTGAAATCAGTCAGAAACGAATTTAATTTAGTGAGTACTGCATCTAACTTAAGGAAAATATGGATTTTCTCCAATAAAAACGAGATTAATGGAAGGAAATGTGGAAATAAATGGCACTTTTCACTTTAAGAATTGAGTCCTAGAAATAGAAAAACAAATATTATAAAGAAAAAAATTCCAACCTACCAGTAGACAATTTTATTTCATTACTAACAGTAATTGTCGGACAGCCTGTTTAGGTTGGGATGGCCGCCCACAATTTGATTTTTTAATTAGTATTTATCATCTCTTTGTCAAAATTAGCCTACAATTTTTAATCCCTTTTTAGAGGTTTAATATCTCCCCCATATTACTGAAACACGACTACTAAGTCAAGCCGTTATACTTACTTTTTTCAATTAAAACGGCGATTTAAAGCCCGGAATATTTTTTTTCATTTGCAGACTTTGATTGTTAGATTCCGGATTTTTTGTAGATATATTTATATACGATAAGAGCTTGGGACATATTGGCAGTAAAAATAAAGAGTCATATAATCTGTTATTAAAAACTTCACTTTTGTTTTTAATAAAAGAATGTATAGATCTTATTTTTATAGCAACATAGACTATATCCGTTATAAGCGGAGGTGAAACGAAAATGAGTTTTAATGACAGAGGGAACTCTTTCAGGGGAAGAGATAGCAACCGGGGAAACAGAGACAACAATCGCGGAGGTTTCAGAGGTGGCAACAACGGCCCAAGAGAAATGTACCCCGCAGTTTGTTCTGACTGTGGTGTAGAGACTCAGGTTCCATTCAAGCCAGCTGAAGGAAGACCGGTTTACTGCAGAGACTGCCTACCAAACCACAGGAAGTTCTAAATTCAGAAATTTCAGAATTTTCGATTTTAATTCTATCACTGGAAACTCTCCTGTAACAGGGGTTTCCAACCTCTTTTTATTCTTCAAACTTCTTTTATTCTTTTATATAACCTCCATATTAGGATCTTTTCTCTTTGAGGAACTCGCTTCTATTTTTTCGGTTAGTATTGGATTAATCTTATATAACATGGAAGTGGTTACATATATAGTAAAAATAATGAGACATATAATCTGTTATTAAAAACTCCATTTTTGTTTTTAAATAATAAGTTATATCTGATCATGTTTTTATCGAGCATACGTATCACTATAAGTGGAGGTGAACGAAAATGGGTTTTAATGACAGAGGAAATTCCTACCATGGTAACAACCGAAACAGCGGCCGCGGGGGTTTCAGAGGCGGCAACAGCGGCCCCAGAGAAATGCACAAGGTTATCTGTTCTGACTGCGGGGTTGAGACTGAAGTTCCATTCAAACCTACCGAAGGCCGGCCGGTTTATTGCAGGGATTGCCTTCCTAACCACAGGAAGTTTTAAAATAAAACTTCATAAGTAATACTCAATTAAAGTGTTGATTTGAAAAATCTCAACACATGTTCCATTTTTAAGCTGTGTTTTTACCTTATGGCTGGTGAAGGATACCGGAATCCTGAATTTTATGAATCTTCATAATTTATTTGTTGAGTGGGGCATAAGTACTATTGCATGTGATTTTTATAAATAAGAGTATATAAAAGTACCCATAAGGGAGTTTGAAGCAAACTCTCAGTCTAGACGAAAGAGTAATACTAAAGAACAAATAAAGGATCTTTAAGAATCTTTGAAATGAGAATGTTTCCTGAGGTTCAGAGTTTTTCTGAGATTCCAGGTCTTTAAAGGGTTCTTTAATCCCTATCCATTTATGAACCTTAACATCAAAGTACATGAAGCATCCTTAGATACAGAAGCTTTGAAAAATGTGACATAATAAAATATGACATAATAAAATATGACATAATAAAATATGGTATAATAAAATAAAAGCAGATAGTTAAACTAATAATAAGAGGAATTAACCTGGCGAACTATAGAAGCAATATAAGAAAGAGAAAAGCAGGGACTAAAAGCTCAGTGCCCACTACTCAGGAAGTAACAAGAGTACGCACACCGCGTAGGGAAAATCACGAAGTTCTGGCAACAGTATCAAGTTTACTTGGTTCAAAAAGAGTCACATTGCAGTGTATGGACGGCGTAGTCCGAATGGGCCGGATTCCCGGGTCCAAAAATAAGAAAATGTGGATCCACGAGGGGGACGTAGTAATTGTCACTCCGTGGGATATTCAGGATTCTAAAGCCGATGTGATCTGGAAATACACAAGGCCCCAGGTCGAGTGGCTCGAGAGAAAAGGGTACCTCAAATAAGTACAGAAATAGTACCGTAAAACTTGATAAAACCAGCTTACCCTGATTATATTCCGGTTTTAACCAGTTTTCGGTTAACTTCTTACTCTCTTATATATTCCCACTTCAAGCACTTACCTTTAATTAATTCAACTTACCTTTACTCTTTTTAACTCAATTTTAACCGTTTTAACTTGTTTTAAATCACCCAAAAGCCTTTATTTTTACCGGTTTCATTCAGTTTCACTAACTTAGGCCCCGTCTCAGAACAAACTATGCAGATTTCCAATTGAACGTTTTGATTTTCACTATCAAGGTAGCCAATCAAAGTTACAATAAATTATACGTTGCATAGGTTATTTCGTTGCGGGTACTTAGTGTTTAACCTCTCAGTTTTTCTCATCTGGATGATGGAGTTCGACTTACAATTGTAGTCTCTTTCCGTAAGAAACTATCTAGAAAGAGCTTTTTAAAAATTAGGTTAAGTAGAAACAACTCTAAAGAGGCAAGCACTTTCGGCGGGATTCAGATTTTTATGAGTAAAACTTATATAATGTGACTGTATACTAAGAACATTAAAAATAAAGAGATGTATAATCTGTTATTAAAAACTAGTTTCTGTTTTTAATCAAAGAGCAATATACAACCTTATTTTTAAACTATGGACTATCCGCTGTAAGCGGAGGTGAAAAGAAAATGGCTTTTAATGACAGAGGAAATTCCTTCAGGGGAAGAGACAGCAACCGTGGAGGTTTCGGAGCTCCCAAGGAAATGTTCAACGCAATCTGTTCTGACTGCGGCGCTGAAACTCAGGTACCTTTCAAGCCTGACCCTGACAGACCAGTCTACTGCAGAGATTGTCTTCCTAACCACAGGAAACCCAGAGAAAACAGATATTAATATCAGGTTCACTCAACAAACTCTACTTTACAAGTTATGTCCGTTTCGTTTAGCTTGAGCAGACTAAACGGACTCTCTTCTTTTATAATGTCGTATTGAATAATATTTTTATTTGAATGATAATAATCTTCCTGTAACTGATTTATGGACATTAGAGTCTTTTGTACTTTTTTTGAATTAAGAAGACAAGTTCCCACGTATATTGATGCCTATTTCACGTATATTGATGTCTATTTCTTGAAAAAATCTTTATTCCTTTTAATTTGTTTTGGATTTTTTGACTTTTCTGGCGATTTGTCCACAGAAAAATTTAAATAAGTAAATAACTACGTAGAAGCGGTTGAAAATAAAGAGACATAATCTGTTATTAATAACTCCATTTTTGTTTTATTGATAACTATATCCGATAACGTTTTTATCGAATACAGGTATCCGCTATAAACGAAGGTGAAACAATAATGGGTTTTATTAACATAGGAAAATGGGTTTTTATGATAGAGTAAATTCTTATCGCGGCGGCAACCGAAACATTCACCGAATATGTTTCAGAGACGGTAACAGCGGCCCCAGCGAAACGCACAAGGTTATCTGTTCTGACTACCTGACTACGGGGTTGAGACCAAAGTTCTATTCAAACGGACCAAAAGAACGTCTGTTTATTGCAAAGAAGAATTTTTTAATCACAGAAAATCCTAAATATGATCTCAGCTGCGTGTCAATATAAAAACTGAGCCAGTTTAATACATAGTCTGAATTGACACTCAGTTCACTTTCACTTATTATTCTCTTTGTTTTTTACCTTTTATTGTGGGAGATTTCTTGAGAACCAAAAACGGAACAAAAAATAACAATTTAACCAGAGAATTCAACCCGGGCTTCCTAAAAATGATTGAGACCTAATACGGTTAAGATCTATATAGATATTCAAAAAGACGAAAAAACGAGCCGAAATGAGAATAAAATCAGGGAAAGCCTATTCAAAATTAAAATCGTTAAACTAAAAACCAGCATTGGAGGAATTAATTTGGCTAATTACAGAAGCATTATCCGACAGAAAAACTCAGGATCAAGAAAATCGGTTGCAGGAGATACTCATGAAGTAACAAGGGTACGCACTCCTCGAAAGGATAGAAACGAAGTTCTGGCAACAGTATTAAGTTTACTTGGTTCTAAAAGAGTCACACTACAGTGTATGGACGGTGTGGTTCGAATGGGACGAATTCCCGGGTCCAAAAACAAGAGAATGTGGATTCGCGAAGGCGATATAGTCATAGCGAACCCATGGGAAATTCAGGACTCCAAAGCCGACGTTACCTGGAAATATACAAGGCCCCAGATTGAATGGCTTGAAAGAAAAGGATACCTTAACTAAGGATGCCTGAAATACTTTATTCACTTAGATAGATAATTTTAATTTGCGATTCAATTAACCTGTGGCCAACCTCTGGTTTTGAAAAATCGGGTTTAAAATCAGCAGGATATGAAACCACAAGCTCAAGAACCGCTTAAAATTTATAAGACTAAATACCTGAAATTCAAATTGAATAGTCCCAAGGCGGTATAACTGAAATTTCTGATTTAACAATCCCGCAGTCAATTTGTAATCAGTCAACCTGTAATTAATATGGGAAAAATGTCTCCCGTTAACTTTCCTGACTTCGTTTTCCTGATTTTAATTACTTAATTCAATAACATTTAACCCCATTTAAGCGCTTTTATTTCATTTTAACGCTTTTTTCCTCGTTTAGCGGGCCATAACAAGTGTTTACCGAAACTTCAATCTCCCTCAGGGAATGTTCCTTTACTCGGTTCAGAATACCCGATCCAGAATACCCGTTTTGAAGTAATAAGTTCATTTCAGAGGGTTCCTTATGAAATTTCAGGATTTTTACTTAGGGGATTTTTACCTTTGGTCTTCTTCGGACTTTTTAATCTTCCCTGGTCTTTACAATGCCTCAATTGGTAGATTTCTGAAAAATGTTTTCCACTCAGAACTTACATGTAAGCTTTCCCAATTCTATCGAGAAAGTTTCATAGTTTACGGAATAGTCAATCGGGCACTCAATAACTGCCACCTTATTCAAAGCAAAAGCTTTCTCCAGAACTTCTGCAAGGTCATCGTCTTCCTTGATCCTGATACCCACAGCCCCGAAGCTCCTGGCAAAAAGAGAAAAATCAGGATTTCCATAGTCCAGCCCGAAATCCTCAAAATGCATTTGTTTCTGCTTCCACTTAATAAAGCCGAAACCATTGTCATTGAGGATAAGGACAACAATAGGAATTTTATAGCGGATTGCGGTCTCAAGTTCCTGGCAGTTCATCATAAAACCTCCGTCCCCACAGATCGCAAGCACGCGGCGCTCCGGATGAAGAAGCTTTGCAGTAATCCCTGAAGGGAGACCTGCACCCATGGTCGCAAGGGCATTGTCAAGGAGCACGGTATTTGGGGCATAGGTTTTGTAAAGGCGAGCGAACCAGAGTTTATAAATCCCATTGTCCAGTGTGATTATGTCTTCTCTTCCCAGCACCTTTCTAACACTCTGAACTACGGCCTGTGGGATAGGAGGGTAGCTTTTCCTGGCAGCAGCATTTATTTTTTCCTCAATGAAATTCCTGGTGTGTTCAAAGATCGGGAATTCCCTTTTCTCTGGAATACTTGCGGCAAGTTCCCGGATTGAAGAAGCAATATCCCCTATGATTTCTACTGTGGGGTTAAAGTATCTGTCAGGCACGAATTCCACGAAATCAATATTTATGATCTGTTTGTCCAGTGTACTGTTCCACAGGTAAGGAGGATATTCGACTATATCATACCCAATAGTGATAATAAGGTCAGCCCCGTCAATTCCACAGTTAACATAATCCCTTGCATGAATCCCTATGGCAAAGAGACTGTAGCTGCAGTCATCAGGAACGACTCCTTTCCCCATCTGGGTATGTACCAGGTAGATGCCTGTCCGCTCGACAAAATTTTCGAGCTCCTCAGTGATCGCTTTTCGGTTTGCTCCTGAGGAGACTATGATCAGGGGATTTTTAGCTTCACAGATCATAGCCGCAGCTCTTTTTACAGCCTCAGGAGCAGGGTAAGGAATTTTAATTTCGCTTCGCTTCTGCACCGTCGCCTCAGTTTCTTCTTCAGCTATGTCTTCCGGAAGCTCAATGTGTATAGCTCCTGGCCTATCAGCTTCGGCATGTTTGAAGGCATTACGGATCACCGTAGGGATCATTCCCGGATCGGTAATGGATACAGCCTTTTTGCAGAGAGGCTCCATCATTCTGACAGTATTTACAAGCTGAAAACGGGCCTGCCAGTTGTCAGTCAGAGCCTTCTGTCCGGATATGGAAATAAGAGGTGCTCCTATAAGCTGTGCCTGGGCAACGCCTGTAACAAGATTTGTGGCTCCGGGTCCAAGTGTTGAAAAGCAGACTCCTGGCTTTCCGGTCAGCCTCCCATACGTTGCAGCCATAAACGCCGCAGCCTGTTCGTGTCTTGTTACGATCAGTTTGATTCTGGAAGTTCTCAGGGACTCAAGCAGGTCAAGGTTTTCCTCGCCTGGTAATCCAAATATATATTCAACGCCTTCTTCTTCAAGCTGGGCAACAAAAAGATCCGAAGCTTTCATGAAAAAACTCCAATATAGCTGTATGGCTATTTAAGCCGAATTTACCTTAATGCAGGTTTGTTTATTAAGCCTTGATTATGTTATTTGTTAAGCTTAATTGAGTTTACTGTTTAGGCGTGAACAGACCAGCTGGAAGTTCTTCCTGTTCGTTTCACCAGATATCGATCTTTATCACTCGTCTTTTATTTTCTATATGCTTGCTCATACCCAGATTTCAAGAAACTTACTAATATCAATAAACTTTCTGTATATAGTGCACTTGAAGCATTTTATATTTATAAGAGCGATTTAATTTATCTACGAGACCCAAACTTTACCTGTAGCAATAAACATCAAAATCAGCATCGGAGTAGTTATTATATAAAAAAGTAAATAAAAATAGCGCAGAGTTTATATAGAAAGGAAAGGGGTACTTTTTTAGCACAATTATGATTATTAAATAACAATTATTTTTTTTAAGTTGGATTATTAGTAAACAGAATCTATAGAGGTCAATTCATATTTACATGGAATTTCATTTATAGGAATTGAGACTATGAAAAACAAAATAATTGCATTTGATTTTTTGAGGGCTTTAGCAATAGCAATGATTATTCCGGCTCACTTAAGTAATTTTTTATCTTTCACTTATATCAAGTTAGCTCTTTATGCCGTTGATCCTTTTGTTGCAAATATGGGACTGGGACTTTTTATATTTATGAGTGGATATTTGTTATATTATAACAACCATTCAATAAACTCGTTCCAGAGCGTATTGTCTTTCTACAGAAAACGGCTCCTGAGGATCTTTCCTCTTTACTGGGCAGCTATTGCTGCTTTTACACTTGTGTTCTTTATATTTGCTCCAAGGATAAACTCAGGTTTTGAATTTCCCAATGCCGAACAGGTGTTTAGTTTTCATAATCTACTCATGCATGTACTGGGATTACAAATCTTCCTTGCTCCTGCATATGTATCCCCAATGCTAACATTGTATTTTGTAGGTTTAATAATTGTCTTCTATACAATTTACCCGCTTATCATTATGCTTTCAAAAAGTTCAAAACAGATCTTACTTTATTCTTCTCTCATATTTCTCGGGTGCTTGTTAGTCTCGAGAACTTTTAACATTATTGAGTACCGCTTTTATACGTTTTTCCCAATATTCATTTTTGGGATTCTTACCTGTAAAGAAAGTCTATTTGAAAAGTCAATGATAATTAACAGGAAAAATCCTTTTGTCCAGATACTGCTGGCTGCCCTTCCTGTTATGCTTGTACTGGTTATCGTTTTAGGCTCAAGAACAACCCTTCTCCTGGAGCAAAATACTTCATTCACTATTGAATCTACAAGTAGCGGCACTATAGGGTCTTCTACAGTGGTATCGATGTTAGAAAGTATAGCAAATTCACTGGGCCTGAGTTACCTTATCTTAAAATTCATTATTGATTCTGTGCTTCTTAACTTATTCGTAATAGTATTCTGTGTTCTGGAATACAGGTTTGCAATGAAATTTATCAATAATGAATTTTCAAGCTCCCTGAGCTCTGTGTTTACATATGTTGCTACAGCTTCATATTGTATCTATTTGTTTCACAGGCCATTTCTGGCGCTCTGGAACTCAGGGACACACTTTATAAGTAGTCCAATCCTGCATGATGTCATCCTTATCTTCATAGCGCTACCTATCCTAGTCGTCATCTCGTATCACCTACAGATTCTTGAATTAAATTTGAAAAAGCATATTTTTCATAAGAAGGCGCCTCACAAAGACTTCCCCTTAATAGGCTCTTCAAATAGCTCCGGCAAGTGAGTGTTTGGTAGAAAAATTCCTGTGAAAAAAATCGAAGTTTTAAAATTAAGACTGGAACCTCTAGTACCCGAGTCCCGTCACCCGAGTCCCGTCTCGGGAGGACGGGGCCCTTTTCGCTCACTTCGTTCGCTCAAGAGGGCTGAATTATAATGAAGATACTGAGCTAAGTCAAGAAGACTGACTTACTTTATTTCCGTCTCGACCGAGTTCCGTTCAACCGAACAGGCTCATCGCTTAGGCTTCCACAACCTAAAGGCAGACTGAACGAAAAATTTACGCTTAATTTTTTGGCATTTCTTCACAACCTGGCTAAGACGTGCAGGTTATCCCATATCAATAATTCCGGAACTCCGGGAAAATTCCAAGAAGGAAGATATAGACATTTACGACTATATTATCACTCGGACAGAACTAAAAGAAAGCTATTTGAAATATGTTCCACAGTTTTTAATTAATCGCTAAGTAAATTTATATTTTCTATTTTTCTTCTTTGTGAAAATCCAGTACATTCAATGCAAATCGTGAGTAAGCAGCAGCGGGACCTCCTCCCATTTCGATGGCCACATCTATAGTCTCATATATCTCTTTATCTGATGCACCTGCTAAACAAGCCTGTTGAACATGCCATTCAATACAGGGTTCACATTTAGTAACAATAGAAATAGATAGAGCCATTAGTTCCTTATGTTTCCGTGAAAGGCAACCAGCTTCAAATGCTTTCTTTTCTAATTCAAGAAAAGAGTTATAAGTACTGCAATTCTCTAAAAACCGGGAATGATGTTGCTTTCTATCATTTATACTTTGATTTATTATATCTTTGATGAATTTATCCATGTGTAGTCACATCCCGATAGATAGGATTACTCTAACTATATTTAAGTATTTATCAAGTTAAAACATTAAACTGATCCTAAAACTAGGCAGTGTTTCAAATTTGCTGTAAATTTTAAGTCAGGTTTTTGCGTAAAATGGAGAAAATTGATCTGTCGATATGGAATTTTCTATCCAATAACTTATTGAGATTTGTGATTTTACAGAAAAATTGGCACACTGCTAAGAACCATCATACCTTGGAGTTATAATGTTAGCAGCAATAATGAGATTACAGGAAGTTTTAGGATAGGCTCAAAGAAAAAAGTTCCAACCTACCAGTAGACGACTTTATTTCATTACTGCCAGTAATTATCGGAGAACCTGTTTAGTACCCGCAACGAAATAACCTATGCAACTTATAATTTATTGTAACTTTGATTGGCTACCTTGATAGTGAAAATCAAAACGTTCAATTGGAAATCTGCATAGTTTGTTCTGAGACGGGACCTTAGGTTGGGGTGACCGCACGCAATTTGATTTATTTTTTAAATAAAAAGCCCTGAATATAGACTTAGTTACAAGGATTAATTAAGGTCAATTTTCAGGTCAATTCTTAATCAATATACAAATCAATTTTCAGGTCAATTCTTAATCAATGTACAAGTCAATTTTCAGGTCAATTCTTAATCAATGTACAAGTCAATTTTCAGGTCAATTTTTAATTTTTGGCTCTTCGTCATTCTCTATGGATAATACTATTTTCAATTCAAGACCGCTGGATTTATGAGAATATTATGAGGATATCCACACAAGACAACGAAGAGCCCAATTTTTAAATCAATTTACAAATCAACTTTATTTGCTTTAATCGCAAATCTATTTTTTAAAAAGATAAATATAGCAGATGCCACCACTTAATATATGAGTTAATCTTACCCAACTTTACTGGAGATGAATTAGAGTGACCATCTGGGAATATGATGTTAAAGAGATAAGGTTCAGTGAGTGGTCAAAGGCAAAAGAAGATCTTAACAGCCTCGGGACTGAAGGCTGGGAGCTCATCAAGTTTGCGGACGAGATCGACGAAAACGGTATGATAGCAGCTGTTTTTAAAAGGCCGGTCGATTACGTTGACGCATCCTTCTAAAGTTCTTTTTAAATTTATCGTTTTTTGCCTTTTTTTCTGTGTGAAAAGATTTCAGTTTAGAGGATCGGCCTAAAGGTTAAGTTTAAAGTCTATGTCTCTTACATTCATTTTTCCTGCTTTTTGAACATGATCCGAAATTCAGTTTCGGAGTTCCTTTTAAGTTCAATATAACCTTCGATTTGTTCTACGAGAATATTTACAAGTTGAAGCCCAAGAGAATCGGTATTTCTAAAGTCGAAATTTTTGGGAATGACTATTCCGTTATCGGCAACTATAAGAATAAACTGAAAGCTTCCTTCGTTTTTGCAGCTACTCCTGGCTTCATTTTCTCTATTGCTATCCTCTGGTGCAAAGAAACTTATGTGAATTTCTCCGTTTTCTCCTTTTCCATCTTCTCCTGCAGGAAAAGCATGCTTCAAGGCATTTGAAACAAGTTCGTTTACTACGATTCCCAGAGGAACAGCTGTATCCATTCCCAGGTAGACCTGCTCAAGTCCTAACTCTAACTGATCCTGACTCTAACTGATCCAAATTATCAAAAAAATGATTAAGAAGAGAAAGAAAGTTTCTATGCAAGTTGCCGTATGTACCAGTTCGTTATAATAACATTTTTCGATTGTTTCAATCTTAACCTTGAGCTTTATCTTCTTAGAGTAGTACCTTTAGTTAACAATGTTTACTGATATTAATATAAAGCAAATTTCATATCTTATTAATTATTACAATATTTCAGTAGATTAATATTTACAGTGGGTAAATATATGAGAATATTAAATTTTTAAAATTGATCTGTGAATTGATCTGTGAAAAGTATGGACGAATTTATAAAAAGGAGATAGGGCATGGAAAGTAAAATTGATGATAAAGCGGAACCTGATACTGAAGTTAATGCACAGGCTACAGATAAAAACAGATTAGAAAATGAACTCGACTCCAGTGTAAAGCTTAAAAATGAAGAAGAAGCTGGAAAAATTATGGATTTAATGCAAAAGCCTGAGATCGATTTCGATCACTTTTTCAAGTTTATAGATTCTTCTATTCAGGGTTTAAAGGAATACAAACTGATTGTTTCGGCTCTTGAGCTCGGAGTGTTTGAAGCACTTAAATCTCCTTTGTCAGCAGAGGAACTGGCTGAAAAGCTTGGCTGTGATCCTTTGCTCATGCCTCATTTCTGTGAAGCTCTCCATAGTCTCGGGTTCCTTGACAGGTTTGAGGAAGGAATAGACAAGGAAGAAGAAAAGGCTCAGATTATAAAAATAGATGCAATTGCCAGTCAAAATAATGGAAAAACTGAAACCGAATCTGAGAACCATGATAATGGAACAAAGAATGGCGATGCAGTGTACCTTGTCTCTGAACTCAGTGCAACTTATCTCCTAAAAAGTTCTCCGTTTTCTCAGCAACATTACCTTGCCGAAAGGCTCAGAAATGTCGAACGCTGGGCTCGCCTTCCTCAGATTATAAAACAGGGGCCCGATGTTGTCGAGAAAGGGCCTTTTTTCGGGGAAGTTGTCCGCTGTATGGCTGAAAATGCACGCTGTGGTCTGCTTCAGGAAACTGTACAGGTTGTCATGGAAAATGTTGATTTTACAAATGTCAAAAGGCTGCTTGACATCGGAGGAGGGCATGGGCTTTATGCAATCGCTTTTTCAAAGCTGAATGAAGACCTTCAGGCTTTTGTTTTCGACCTTCCTCCTGTTACTGGAGAAACAAGATATTTCATAGAGAAATACGGAGCTTCAAGAGTGGATACAATTCCGGGAGATTTTTTTAAAGATGAAATCGGAAGTGGCTATGACCTTATATTTTCTTCCTTTAACCCCGGAGGAAAAGTGCCTGCCCTTATCCCCAAGCTTGCTGAAGCCTTAAATCCAGGAGGCATTTTCGTAACCAGGCAGATGCCTGATGAAAAAATGAAATCAAGTCCACTTATCAGCCTTGACTGGAACCTCTGGACTTTTGAAGGTGTGAAAAAAGGAGGATCAGGTTACAGTTTCGAAAACAGCGCCCCCTTTAATGAGTATATAGAGATGCTTGGCAATTACGGGCTTGAAGTTTTCCGTGCTTTTGACATGACGGATGGCTCAAGGATTGTGTTTGCGCGGAAAACAACCTGAACCTTGCAAGAGGATTGCCTTTTCCTCAGTTACTTTTTTATTATTTTTGAATTTTAGAAATTACTTTTTCCTTTCTTTCCTGAAGAGATAACTATTAATTATCATGAAATCTAATCTAACTTATTGGCTTACGGTAAATCGAATTTTGAAAACATAAGAAAACTTGTTTTAACTTTATAATTACTTATCTAACCAGGTATCTTGTCCATAAAACACAGAACCTATCTGTTAATTTGAGTGCCAAAAAACTTGATTTTCGAGAACCTCTGAGGAAGGAAAATGAAGGACTATAAGGAAGAACCAGAATGTCATGAAGAGACGACAGCACTGGTAAACAAAGATAAAAAGACAACTGAGCTAAAAGCCAATGATGTGGTTTGTAGTCAGGTTAAAGTATCTGGTGAAAAAATCAAGATCTCAGATCTTATTTTTCGGGATGGTCCTCATATTATAGAAGATATGCTTGACACTATGGTCAATCCAGTCTCATACAAAGATAAAAATGGAGTTTTCCTTCTTGTAAATGAGGCGCATGCAAGGAAGATAATTGGCCTTCCAAAAGAAGAGGTTATCGGGAGAACGATCCTCGAACTCGCCAGGAAATTTTCAGATAGTCCCAGAAAATATATTGTAGAAAAGAGGGACCTTCTGGAAGGCTGTAACGAATGGACCCAGATAGAAACTGAAATCCTTAATCATGGTGAGATGAGAACAGATGAAGAAGAGTTTATAGTTGCGGACGGGACAACAAGGACTTTTATTTTAAATAAATCAGCCTTATGCGACGAAAAAGGGGAGCCTATGGGGATCGTTACTGTAATGCAGGATATAACCGAATTCAGGAAGACGGAAAAAATCCTGAAAGAGAGTCTCAGTTCTAAAAATGAACTGAGCGAACAAATTAAGAAAAACGAGGAAATGTACAAGACAATTCTGGAAAAAACAGGGCAGATGGTATACAATTGTGACATCCTGGCTGATAAGGTCGACTGGCTTGGCTCGGTTGAAGAAGTTACGGGATATACCCCTGAAGAATTAAAAGGTGCAGGTGTGAACTTATGGATGCAGTACGTCCACCCTGAGGACAGGTATAAGCTCTGGATAAACAATGAAAACCATATGAAAAATGGAGGAAACTTCCATCTGGAATACCGGTTCCGAAAAAAGAACGGCGACTATGCTTATCTTGAGGAAAACGGAACCAATATACTGGACTCAAGCGGAAGTATAAGCAGGGTCATTGGAGTCGTAAAAGATATAACAGAACAGAGGCTTGCAAGCAAAAGCCTGCAAGAAAGTGAGGAAAGATACCGCACCGCAGCCGAGCAGACAGGACAGTTAGTATTTGATTTCAGGCTTGAGACACATGAGATTGAATGGGCAGGAGCCATACGGGAAGTAACAGGATATTCTCCGGAAGAATTCAAAAATCTTGATGAATCGTTATGGATAAGGCATATTCATCCCAAAGACAGGACTGAGACAATTAAAAATCTGGAGAACTTCTTCAGGAAAAAAGCGAGAATTCAGGCCGAATTCAGGTTCAGGAAAAAAGATGGAAAATATATCTACGTTGAAATCCGGGGCGTCTGGCTAAAAGATGACGAGGGGAAAGTTTACAGGGCTATTGGTGTGATGAAAGATATCACAGAATGGAAATGCACGCTGGAAAAAGTTGAAGTGAGTGAAATGAAATACCGTTCTCTCATACAGAATTTCCAGGGGATTGCTTTCCAGACGGACAGGAGTTTCATTCCCATATTCATGCACGGAGCTGTTGAAGAGATCACAGGACATACCGAAGAAGAACTTATGTCCAGGGCTAAGTGGAAAGAGATAATCCTGCCTGAAGATCTGCCTCTACTCCTCAAAGAAGAAGAAAGGATTCGGGATTCACCTTGTAGTAAATATGTCAAAGTTGATTTTCGCATAATACACAGAGACGGAAAAATCCGATGGTTGCACGAAATTTACCAGAAAGTTCTGGGAAAAGATGGGAATCCGAAATTATACCAGGGCACAATTTATGATATAACCGAAAGGAAGGAAACCGAAGAATTTCTTGCGAACATTAAAATTGCCCGCCAGAGAGAAATTCATCACCGTATCAAGAATAATCTCCAGGTAATCTCTTCCCTGCTGGACCTCCAGGCTGAAAAGTTCAACAACATGGAATGCGTTAAGAATTCTGAGGTATTTGAGGCCTTCAGGGAAAGCCAGGACCGGGTAATCTCTATTGCTTTAATCCACGAGGAACTGCATGAAGGAGAGGGAACTGAGAAGCTTAACTTTTCACCGTACCTTAAGAAACTCATTGGAAACCTTTTCCAGACTTACAGGCTTGGAGACGCAGCTATCAGCCTCAAAACGGAGCTGGAGGAGAATATTTGCTTTGACATGGATATTGCTGTGCCTTTAGGGCTAATTGTCAATGAACTGGTCTCAAATTCCCTGAAGCATGCGTTTCCCGACGGGAAAAACGGAGAAATTCGGATCAGACTTTCCAGAAACGACGAGTACGGACACCTCAGAGAAGAGAAAGGTCCAGAAGACGAAAGTACAGAATTTAACCTTACGGTCTCGGATAATGGGAAAGGTATCCCGAAAACCGTAGACTTCGAAAATCCTGAAACTCTTGGCCTGCAGCTGGTAAGCATCCTGGTTAATCAGCTGGAAGGCGAAATCGAACTGAAAAGAGAAAACGGAACCGAGTTCAGTATGAGGTTCAAGGTGGAAAATAAATTATAATTGCTGCTTTTTCTGCACAGGTAATGGTATCAAGCATGATGCTGCCCCAAATCGCATTGTTTCAGATCGCTTTGTTTTAAACCCTATTGTTCCAGATCGCTTTGTTCCAGACTTTATTATTCCAGATCGTATTACCAGGTGCAGAAACTTACCCATAAATTGACCATTTCTTCCTGAAAAACTGGAAAAATCTGAAACAGCAACATTATTATGCTGTAAAGCAATTTCTAAATGGGGATTGCTGTGATAAAAGAAGCCATGCTCTACGAGAAAATCGGAGATAATAAAGTACACTGCAAGCTCTGTGCCCATAGTTGCAAAATTTCCCAGGGAAAAAGGGGCTTTTGCGGAGTCCGGGAAAACAGGGATGGAAAACTATATACTCTTATTTATGGGACGGTTTCAAGCGAGGCGGTTGACCCTGTCGAAAAAAAACCTCTTTATCACTTTTATCCAGGGTCTTATGCTCATTCTGTCGGGTCAATAGGGTGCAATTTCCGATGTAAGCACTGCCAGAACTGGTCGATTTCTCAGGTCTGCCTGGAAGATGCTTACACAATGGATATTCCACCTGACGAACTTGTTGAAAGGGCGCTCCTCTCACGTTCAAGTTCCATTGCCTGGACCTATAATGAGCCCACAATCTGGCACGAGTATACCTACGAGTGTGCAAAACTGGCAAAAGAGGCAGGACTTGGAACAATCTATGTGACAAATGGTTATATGACGCCTGATGCCCTCAGGCATATAGCGCCCTATCTGGATGCCGCGAATATCGATATAAAAGCATTCACTGAAAAATTCTATCACGATGTCGCCAGCGCAAAACTCGCCCCTGTGCTCGAAGCTTCTGCCCTTGCAAAACAACTTGGAATACATGTTGAGATTACAAACCTCATTATTCCAGGTGTAAACGATTCTCTTGATGAGATAAGGGAACTTTCAAAATGGGTATACAAAAATCTCGGACCTGAGACTCCCCTGCATTTTACCCGTTTCCATCCCCAGTACAAGATGCAGGACCTCTACCCGACGCCTGTAAAAACCATGCAGGAAGCCTGTAAAATTGCAACCGAGGAAGGGATGAAGTATGTTTACATGGGCAATGTCCCTGGCAGTGACCGCAACAATACTTTCTGCCCGAACTGCGGAAAAATGTTGATCAAGCGCGGCTATTTTGATATTGAAAAATATGAGATCACACCTGAGAAAACCTGCCCTAAATGTGGGGAACACATTCCCATTGTAGGTGAATACGCCGGCTTAAAACAGGTGCCGGGTGAATACGAATATTAAATGGAGTCAGCATGACAGATCTATTAGATCTCAAAAAATATATTTTTCGCACCCTTCGTGGAAAATTTTTATAATTCCTTCTCGCAGGGAAGGCGTATATTTCTCAGGTTCAGTTTTGACAGCCCTATGCAGTTCTTCAAGTTCAACCCATTCTACAGATACGGCTTCTTCCGGGTCAGGCCGAATTAAGTTTGCAGTTTTTTCCGAACACAGACCTGAAAATACCATATGGAAAGCTCCTTTGTTTTCGACGACGCAGGGAATTTTAAATAATTTTTGGAATGGAACCGAGATTCCTATTTCTTCAAGCATTTCCCGTGCCATGCAGGTTTCATAAGACTCATTTGCTACAGTACCGCTTACCGAGTATGTATAACGGCCTGGAAACCACCGCTTTTGAGGTGCCCTTTTCTGGATAAGCATTTTATTTTCAGGGTTTAGCAGGATAAGTTGGGCAGCCCTGTGAATATGCTTTCCCGAATAAAACTCCTCTCGTTCGCGCAGCCCGAGAAAGTTATCGTTTTTGTCGACTTCAGTGATTAGCTCTGCCACAATAGCACTCCTATTAAGTTGTTTCACTACCCTTATTCAGGTGGAACAAAAAATAAAAATTTTGGTTAAAATAAAAATGACAGGCTTCATTAAAAAAGGTTAAACCTGGAATAATGCCATGAAAAGAAAAAAGAAATTCACTTTTCAGGATTTTTCAGGGTTCTGAGACTTCTTTTGGCTTTTCTGCGGCTTTCTGGATCTCATCCAGAAGCTGCTCGTCGGTCTTTCCTCTTATGTCAATACCAAGTTTCTGGGCAGTTTCCTGTACCTTGCTCTTTGGAGCTGTGGGTTCTGTTATGGATTTTTCAAATTCCTTAAGGCTTAGTTCGGATTCCTTCTGAGCTTTCTTGAATTCGCCCACTGAACTTCCCATGGATCTTGCCAGTTCGGGAAGTTTGGAAGCCCCAAAAAGGAGTACAATTATTGCGAAAATCGGTATAAGTTCTTGTGGACCTATCATGGCTTAACCTCAAGCTTTTCGTTTTCTTAAATAAGTAAAATTCAGCAGTAATAATGATCTAATAAATTGAAAATATCTATAAATTAAGCTAAGATTTTTTATGCTATATAAAGTTTCTATTTCCATTTATATCTTAGATGTATTATATTTATTTCTTTTTATTTGATTTTGATCTATTCAGTCTGTCTCTTTATATATCTCCTTTTATCTTAGCTTGGTCCCAATGCTTCAGCTTTTTCGAGGCCCTTCCTGTTCAGGGAGAGATTTTCCAGCTTCCGACCTATTTTCCAAGTCTGTACCGGTTTTCAGCTCTGTATCGGTTTTCAGCTCTGTATCGGTTTTCAGCTCTGTATCGGTTTTTGCTTCTTTACTACTGCCTGGAGTTTCTTTTTGTTCATTCTCTTTCTCTTTTTCCTCAGAAGCGACTGTATTCGCAGCCTTTCGTGTGTAGGCATCGAATTGATTGAGCTCAAGCTCAGAAGCGCGCTGGGCTTTTTTAAATTCTCCCATCGCACTTCCTAAAGACCGTGCAAGCTCAGGAAGCTTCTGGGGCCCAAAGAGAAAGAGAGCAGCAACGAGAATTGCTATCAATTCGGGTGTACCTATCATTGTTGGCTATTATCAACAATCTAATATAAAAGTTCTTGTAACAAGATCGGTGGACTGGCTTATTCGGAGATTATTTTAAAAATATATGTTTTTAAAAATAAAAAATCCTATAAATAGGCAAACCGACTATCAAAATAGCCGGATAAGTAACAGGCTGAACTCAAAGAGGACTCCCAGTAAAAACGCTACAAGGATCTGGGCAATGAATGTAGGATCAGGCGAAAGGAAAAGTGAAACTGCCATAATCACACTGTAGACCAGTATCCTCTGCTTTTTAAGAGTCTGGTATTCTATAAGCCCCATTTTCACGGCAAAAACCACAAGCAGAGGGAGCTGGAATACGATACCGAAACCTGCCAGGATTGTGGTTACTGCTGAGAGAGTATCCTGAACGGAAAGCTGCGCTGCAGCCATATCGCCTGAGTAATATAGAATGTACTTGAACATTACAGGCAGGACGATAAAGTAACCTACACAGACCCCGAAGATAAAAAGCAGGAAAGATGCAGGAATGACCTTGAGGAAAAAGCGCTTCTCATGCGGATAAAGTCCCTTGCCTGCAAACCTGTAAAGCTGATAGAAGAGCTGCGGAATCGAGATCGCAAGGGCAAATACAAGACAGAGCTTGAGGCGAGCAAAGAGCCATTCAAGGGGCGAGTACGCTGTCATGTAAATGTCAGTACTTATAAATTCCTTCCAGATAAGCAGCATCCCTTTTGCCGAGAATGGGAACGCGAGAATTATTCCCAGAAAAAGCCAGATTAAAACAATTGCCAACCGGTTCCTTAGCTCTAACAGATGGAACGTAATGGGTTCTTCGACATCTCCCGGAACACCGGAGGTATATGAATTGATTTCCGATGTTTTTCCGTTAGAAGCTATTGTTCCGTTGGCTGTGTGCTGTGAGTCCATTTTTTCCGCTCTTATATGTACCTGGATAAATATATTAATATCGGAACATAATATTAAATGTGAATCTGCAGCCCATTCGAGATATTCCGATTATCAGGTGCAGGAGATATTCGGGATGCAGCTTATGGTCCTTTTTCACAATATCTTTCTACTATATATTTGCATACCTGATAGTGGTATATCTGAAGATTTATGTCACCCGAGTCATTATAATAGAAACACTTTATAATAGAAACACTTAAAATGATTAATATAACCAGATTAAACAAACTAGCTTAATCCGGTTAAGGTAATAATATAACCTAATTAAGATAATTTATATAATATACTTATCGTAATTAATATAGATTAGTTGAGAATTTGTATAATATAGTTATGGTAATTGGTATAACCCAATTAAGATAATTACTATAGCCTGACTAAGAGAATAAATATAAGCTGCTTATTATAATAAATATAAGTTCTTAAGATAACTACTATTTCCCAGTACTTGAATACCATTGTTTCCGTACTCGAACTTTGTGGCTTCCGCTAATCGAATTCCTCCTGAATGGCTGGCCATTTCAGGAAATATTTTAAGGATTCCATGAAAAGAGCCGGATAAACCCAAAGCGAAAAAACAAAATAGGTAAAAAGAGAGTTGATGATAAAAATCCCTGCAGTGAATATAAGAGCTCCCTTAAATGGGATAAAGAACTTTCTTTTGCTTTTCCGGATAGGTACTCCATATGTCTGAAGCCATTGAAAATCTCAGTGTAATCCTGCTGACCCTGCGAAATAAGTTACTTGTGATTGTCGGGGTTCTTATTGCAGGCATTATTCTCTCTTTCCAGTTTACAGGTCCTTTAATTGAGAGAATGAAAGTTGACCTTCTCCCCGAGGGCGCAAAGCTGGTTTATGTGTCTCCCCTTGAAGTAATGATGCTGAAGCTAAAGCTCTCTATCATAATAGGAGTGCTCCTTATCCTGCCTATTATTGCGTTCTATGCTTATAGGGCTATCTCGAAGCAGTACTCTATTAAAGTTCCAGTATCTATTGGAAAAGGACAGTTTATCTTCCTGAGTTTAGCGGTCATCGTCATGTTCGTTCTTGGGATTTCATACGCTTACTTTATTATGTTACCTCTCTTTCTGAAATACCTTTACATGGATGCAGCAGGCTCAGGAGTGACTGCAACTTATTCGATCTTTAAGTTTATCTCATTTGCAGCTTCAGGCACAGCAATCTTTGGGGTGATCTTCGAACTTCCAATAGTGCTTACTTTCTTGACCCGTAACGGATATGTAAAATATAGTACTCTTGCAACCTACCGTAAGCATATATACATTCTGTTCTTAGTCGTAGGAGCCATAATCACTCCTCCCGATGTCTTCAGTCAGATGATGGTTGCCGTGCCCATGATGGTCTTCTTCGAGATCAGTATGGTGATTGTGCGGTTAATTGGAGTAAAGAACAGGCTTCCCAAGCCTGATCCTTCAGCAGCTGCTTTCGGAATTACGAGAAAAAACTAAAGGAAGAAAAGTGACAGAATAAGAAAAGTGACAGAATAAGAAAAGTGACAGAATAAGTACAGTTTAGAGATCTAAAAGTAAAATAAAGTTTGATAATGTGCAAATTAACTTCAATTAAGACCATAAATTATTTAGCAGTCCAGATACACATCTGGACCTTAAAAATACTATTTTTATAGAGCTCATCCCAAAACTCAAAATTGCTTCTCTGAATATCATATTCTGGATTATCAATAGAGATTCTGATCCTGAAAAATAATTCTAAAACTCTTACTGATTGGGAATAAAATTTGTTTTGGGATGAGTTCATATATATTTTTTAAAACAGGTTTTACTATAGGACTTACACATTCGATATTTTGCAATCAGGGCAGATCCATTCTCTATCCTTTAATGTCAAATCTGAATCATAATATCCGTAAAAATTACAAAGTTTAGAGGATGGTTCAAATCTTCCTATTCTCAGGACAGTTTTACCGAACCAATCCTCTTTATCCTCTAACTTTGTAACAAAGCTACTCCACGCCGAATCACTTAGAGCCTGTGCAAGACAGAGAGCCTGTGCTAAATGGTGATTCTTAACCATACCTTTAACATTCAGAGTTTCCAGAGCTACAGCTTGGTTTTCGCTAACAAGTCTAAGAGCATGTCTGAAAATTAAATCTGGTTCTATAATTGGGATAGGACTTATGCATTTAAATTGATAAACGGAGTGTCAAACTGTTAATGTCCAAAACGAAAGTTTAAACCATGATGTTTATTGTGTTTGATTTTATACATCGAGTGCGTAATATGAATTTAAACGGAACGTTGCCTATTATCCAATTGTATAAATGATTTGAATTTTAAGACAGCCTCTAAGATGGTGCAATCTTAAGAAAATAAGGAGGCTACACGTTTCAGCGAGGCTTGAGAGCACAGGGTCCTGTTGCATATTTTCCACAGGCAAGCTGATTAAGTTCAGGAAAAGCCCTGGCGTTTTCCTGAAGCTATCTGTAACATTTTTCTTTATCAAGCCCTCTTACACTGAGAACTCCAGCCGGACACCTGTTTACACAGACAAGGCATATCTCTCCTTTTTTGTAGCGGCAGAACTCTTCATTCGGGTGCAGAGTGGGAGGAATTTCGGCAGAGATCAGCAAAGTCCAAAAACGGCCTGTGCACCCGGCTTTAGTAATCAGCATATGGTGGATCCCAAAAGTGCCCAGTCACGCAGCATAAGCAACGTTTTTGTGGGACCAGGCAACGTTGAAGCCCTTATTTTTATAATCAAAAGCAATTTCGGGTACAACTGACTGTATATCCATTTCTGCCAGTTCAGCCTTTAGTTTTTCATTGATTTCCCCTATAAGACAGTCAGTTTCACTTTTAGCCTGAATCCATTCTTTTATAGGGCCAGGAGACTGCCAGTTCTGTTTCACAAGTTCTTTTTCAAACGGTAGGAAGAAATAAATAATAGTTTTTGCTCGGAGAAAATCTCTTTAGGGTGCAGGTAATGAGAACCAATAATCGCCTTCATTTCATCAAAAATTGGATCACTGGCTGAAGCATAGCCTACGAAAGGCTCACGACATCGAATCTCAGTGCACGGACTTGCAACGGCTTCTTTGATAATACTTTCAATCTTGTTTTTAAGCTTTATATGTCCTTCCTTTTCCCAGTGTAAACAAAGTATATTTTTTCATTACTTTGCTAATGAAACTTTCCATTTTACTTTATAAAAAACAAGATTTTATTTTATACAGATTGCTCCTCTGGAATCGATTCGTACAATTTTCGCTTCTCCAGTGGCATGGACTCAATATATTTTTTTGCCTCCTCTGGAGACACTGCCTTAAGAGTTCCATCCAGTTCCTGTATGACCACGCCACTTTCAGTGAGCATCTTATAACGTGCTTTCCGTACTTCTTTGTCAGGGTGGCAGACAAAATGACAGTTGGAACAGGTATATTCCATTCTATTTCCCGGGATAAGGCATATAAAAAATCCGCCGTTGATTTTAGGTCTTTCTAGGTACGCTTCTATGGTTTTAGGCAGCGAAGCAATAAAATCCTCATCTTTTTTGGGGATTTCAAAGCGCGCAGGAGACCAGGTGGACCATTTTCCGGAGGAATTCAAGCCTGTAAGCCCACCGCAGACAAGGAAGCAGCGGCTGTTACTTCTCCTCTTTCCATAGCTAAACTCTTTTCCTCCAAGGGTTACAGTGACTTTCTCAAGCGGGTCTACGTATCCTGATGAACAGACAGCAAGACATATCTTGCATTCGTCACAGTAATTTTCGTCTTCAGGAAGGGAGTCCGTTGGGATAAGTTCAGCATCCGTAACTACCGACGCCAGTACAATTGCTGACCCGTATTCCTTGGTGATAATGTTCCCGGAATACCCAAAATGCCCTATTCCGGAGCGGACAGCAAGATATCTATGGGAAATCGGTGGATGCATATCCAGCAACCAGTTTTCCGAGTCCTGACGGTAAACAAAATTCGCAATCTGGGGAACAGCTTTGTAACCATACTGCTGTAAGAATCCTGCCATTTCGAGGGCTACTCCATTAGCAAGTGTAGTGGTCCGTACCTTATTAGTATCAAGAGTTTTATGGTCCTCTTTTCTAAAATAAGGTTCAATAAGGTTCTGGTCAAAAGCTAGGGCAAAAACGACTGCAGATTTTGCGCCTGGCAGAACGTATGTAAGATCGACAGAAGGAGGGCCACCTGCAAGAGTTTCAGTAGTCACAATGCCCACTTTAAAGGCTCCAAGGGTCAAAGCCATCTCTTTGAGTTCTTCAGTTAGTTTTTCCATCCTGGATTTATCGGTATGTTCTTCCATTTTCTACTCCTCAAACAAACTCAATATTAAACGTAATTAAACTATTTTATAGAAGGTAATTCATATATAGTTTATGTGCATTTAAATATACTAATTGGTTAAAGTATACTTGAATAACCTTTTGTGTATTTCCTTTAGTTTCCTAATATTCAGAATGAAACAACATTTGAACTTTGCAAAAGATATGTTTATTTTTTTTATACTACTTTTTGCAGTTAAGACCGATATTAAAAGACATTAAGAATACAGCTATGTGTCCCCCACACTTTTTTGTGTTTGATGTTACGGTGATCGGTAGAAAATCCCATACCCCTATAGTCTATGGAAATGATAGAGTTCAGAAAATAGAGCTCAGAAAATAGAGTTCATAAAGGCATACGCGATATACCAGAAAACTAACCTTATTGTTAACCAGCATGACAACCTGCCAGCCAGGAAATTCTTACAATGTTGATCATGTTATTAAAGTCATAAATAATCTACAATGATCTTACCTGTCAGGAGAAGTATGCTGGTTACTTCTTTTCGAAAACCTTCTGCAAGAACCAGGTCACTTTGCAAGTTGCTTTCGCGGTTTATAGCTGGAAGATGTATGACTGTATCAATTCAGCCGCAAACAATACAATCAGCCAACCATGCAAGTCCATAGGAATGGGGGAGATGGAGATCTGGTTTATGCGCCCATTAAGAGCTCATATCCTTAGAGAATCTGCCAGCCTATTCCATAACCCAACAACACGGCGCTTATGCCCAATTAAGAGCTCATATTCTTAGAGAATCTGCCAGTCTGTTGTTAGTTGAAAAAAGAGTTTGTTTGTAGATTTTGTAAAAAGTCGTTTTCACCGAAACTTAGATACGTATCTTATCACAACTACAAAAAAATATAAAAAAAATTAATAATCAAGCAAAAAAAAAAGAGTTAATTGAAATATGCGAGGATAATTATCAAGATCAAAGAATCAATTACAGACGGAGACCTTCCAGGAAATATCCGTATACTGAGGATATTGTTAGACGAAATCAAAATCCGTGAATTTTGCAAATTCCTAAAAAAGTACTAAGCATAGCAACTGCTTATTGCTATTACCTGGGTATAAAAAATCAAAGTAAAGTTTGATATGTGTTTTGTCTGAATATAGAGCGCCTATTTTTCGTTTGCCCTACGCATTGAATTCTACGCATTGAATTCTACGCATTGAATTCTACGCATTGAATTATTAGATAGGAGGGCTTACATTCACAGAAGCCCATTTTTTATCTAATACTTTCCTTTATGCTTGTCAGCCGGGTTAAGCTAGCATACTCCTTACTCGGCCTTAATGCGTTTAATGGTTGTAGGACGCTCTTTTACCAGGATCCTGTGTCCACAGTATGGACACCTTATACCTGTGTACTCATAGTCGATTTCCACTTTCTGTTTACATCGAGTGCATTTATAACCCATACAACCACAACCCTAAGATATTACTTTGCCTCAGCAACATTCTTCATCGTACGCAGCAGAGTCTGACCAACGCTGGTATAAGGAATATAAGTTCCGCCAGCGAAGGTGTGTCCGCACTTGCTGCATTTCCATATGCCGGTCCCAATTCTCTTCACGGTAGGCCTGGCACATTTTGTACATACGTGCGGAGCTCGCATGCGCTCTTCCAGGTCTGCAACAAGTTTTCTGTCCTTTCTTCCATATCTGGCACCGAATCTGCCTGCTGACCTGGAAACTCTTCCTTTCTTAGTGAACTTTTTTGCCATCGTTAAAACTCCCTAAAATGAAATGTTTAATTCTAAGTGATTAAATTCGGAACCTTCTGGCTCGCGGGTCAGATCCCTGAAACCCGGATATCAGGTTCTACAATCACCTCTTGAACGTATACTTAGACCGTAATACTGCATTTAATATTTATATTTAATTAATCCTGCCTGATCATTCCTTTTATACCAGTGCTTCCAGGTAAAGTTTCCTGATTTCGGCTGCCTTTTCGCATGCCATATCTATTGCTTCCAGCACCTCAGCCTCGGTGAACGGAACAGAGCCCATTTTTTGCATGCCTGCGACAGACCCGTCCGAACTTGAGACCACAGTTAATTTAGTCTCACAAACCGCTTCCTCGTCCAGTGACGGATCCACCATCAGCTTTGAGCCGATCTTGGCAAGAGTCACGCCCACAGGCATCTCTTTCATTGCAAGGGGTACATCCGCACCGATTCCCTGCTGCTCGTTCGGGACAATTGTAGTCATAAGGGCCGCAATAGCAGCAAGACAGGATGCATCAATGACATTCCCTTCATCATTGAGGACATGGACATCTATATAGATGATCCAGACAGATTCTCCAACGCTTATGCAAAGCTTCTTTATATCAATTGCGCCTGATTCCCTGATTCCCCTGTCTACAACCCTTGCCATTTCAATTGCTTCTTCTCTGGGTGGGCCTGGCTCAAACTCTGGGGAAGCAATAGGATTGAGTTCCAAGTTAGTAATAATTACGCCTTCGTCATGAGAATCCTGAAAAGGAGTTCCTGGCTGAAGCTTAACTCCTACAAGAACCTGGGTGTCACCCAGGGTTACCTTTGCCGAGCCCTCGGCTTTCGAGATAACATTCGTTTCGAGCTTGATATCCCTGAAATCTTTAAATCCACGCCCATCCTGGCGCTTTCCCTTAATCATAAGGTTGTAAATATAGTCCTTCTTAAGCGTAGCAATAACTTCACTCATCGTTTTCACCTCTGCTTCCGGATTCAGAAGGGTCTTTTACTACCTTCCAGGGCCCTTTGCATTCTTCAGGCTCTTCTAAGGTCTGTTCGGCAGGGGCCTCTTTCCTGGACTCGGCTTTGGACTCTATCTCTGACCCGGACTCAAAAGTTTCTTCTGAAGTAGCTTCTTCAATCCCGGCTTCTTCTTCAGGCTGCACTTCGTCTTCAAGTTGAGATTCTTCTTCAAGCTGGGTTTCCTGTTCAAGCTGGGGTTCTTCTTCAACCTCTGCCTTCTCTTCAAGCTGAGTTTCTGCTTCAGGCTGAGCCTTCTCTTCAGCAAACTCCTCAATCTCGGGCTCGATTTCTGCTTCTTCCCCAGAAACGATTTCTTCAAATTCAGGTTCTTCAAGCTCCTCAGGTTCGGAAACTTCCTCAAAAGAAGACTCGAAAGCAGATTCAAAGTCAGCTTCGTCTTCAAGTGCCTCTTCTTCAGCTTTCTTTTCTTCGATTTCTGCTTCAATTACCTCTTCTATAGCTTCCCCTTCTACTACTTCAGCCTCGGCATCTTTAATGAGCTCTTTAAGCTCCTCGCATTCGGGAGCCTCTTCATTAACAGCACAGGCTTCAACGGTTTCTTCGGAAAGCCCTTCCTCAGGCTCTTCAGCTTCCTCAACAATCTCTTCTACAACTGCTGCTTCGGGAGCATATTCAAGAGAAGGTTCCGCTTCCACAACTTCTAGCTCAGTATCTTCAGCCTCTTCAGCGGCTTCAGCTTCGGCTTCAGGCTCTTCAACAGGAGTCTCAAACTTCTTTCTCAACACTGCCTGCTGAATTTCAAGGATTTCTTTGCAGCCTTTCTTAACAAGCTCGAAGCCTTTTCGAATTTCATCAGGAGTTAGATTCCCGTCCATCTGGAGCAGGGTAATTTCTCCATCCTGTGTCATTGCAACAGGGAAGTCGGCCTCACCATAATTATCCTCTTCCTTGTTGAGGTCAAGCACTATCTGCCCGTCGACTTTTCCAAAAGCACAGGAAGTAACCAGGCCTTTCATAGGAATGCCTGCATCTGCAAGCGCTATGCTTGAAGCATTAATTGCTGCTGTCCTTGTCCCTGCATCAGCCTGAAGTATTTCCACAAAAATATCGATTGCAGTTTTCGGGAAGAGCTCTGCCATAATCACCGGTTCAAAAGCTTCCCTGGAAACTTTTGAAATTTCAATGCTCCGCCTGCTGTGTCCGGGTCTGGCGCGGTCTTCAGTGGAAAAAGAAGCCATATTATATCTGTAACGGATAACTGCAGCATCTGCGCGCTGTAAACGACGGGGATGAGCTTCTCGTGGGCCAAACACACCTACAAGGACCTTATTCCTTCCCCATTCAAGATAACATGAACCGTCGGCTCGCGAAAGAACGCCGATCTCGATTTTCATGGGCCTGATCTCATCCACATGCCTCCCGTCAAGGCGCAGCCCATCGTCAGTGATTAATTTTTCAGGTTTATCACTCATATTTAATCTCCAAAAACTCCTAACAACTACTTTACAGAAGCTTCCCTAAAATCCCTCATGCCTATCCAGAACTCAGTTATTTGGATCCAGTAACACATCGATCTTCCTGTAAATCTCTTCGGAATGATCTTCTTTTGGCAACTTTACCTCTTTCTTACCGCTTTTAAAAAACTTGGCGGACTTTGACTCTTTCTGCTTGCTCCGCTCATTTTTCAAAAAGTTATAGATCCTATCTGTCAATCCGGAACGCTGGGCTTCGGCTTCGATCTTTCGGAGAGCTTTACTCAAAAGCTCCACATCATCATCCTTTCCATCGATCCATATTCTGCCGTTCTGGCCAACGAAAATGCTGCAGTTTGTTTCTTTCTTCAGCATTGAGATCATGGAACCACCGTGTCCTATCACACGTGGGACTTTCACAGGCTCAACTTCGACGATCTGGCCTGTTTTCAGTTTATGGAAGCTCGAATCTCTAAGGGCAAGCTCAACTTTCATGGAATTGTCTACATCTTTTACTCTAAGGATTATAGAGTCACCTACATCCAGAACTTCATGCATCTCCCGGGATTCTATTCTTCTGGGATACTCGGACACATGGAACAGGCCGTCATAAGGAGAAGCAATATCCATTATCCAGTTGGATGGAGTAACCACAATAACGATCCCGATCACCACATCATTTACGGAAGGGATATAAACTCCCGCAAGAGGGATCACTCCAACTTTATCTTCTTTGAGATTTTCAATACCACAAAATAAAGAATAGATCTTGTCGTTCTTGACATAAGTCCCGTATCCGACTTTTTTCGAATTCTCGGATAGCAGGTCACCAGGGATCACTATTTTTTTATCCATCCAACATCCTCTTATAAAAGTTTAGTTTGAGCCTCTCCCTTCGTAAGATGATTTATAAGAGCGTAAAGATCAGTCTGGACTCCTGCCGGAATTCTTACCACTGCAATCCAGGAGCCGTCACGCTGCCATTCTTCTTTCGTAATGCTTCCTATCTTGGAAATATCTCCGTATGCTTTGGGAGCATATTCGGGAGGGATTTTCACAACAATATTAACCTCTTCAAAGCGTATAGGTATAAGCGGGCGAATGGCTTTCATTGTGATATTGACCAGCTGATCCACGCTTTTTAAGGGGTCTATGTGCACCTTTGCCTCTTCCATCGCCTTTTCGATCCTTGCGGGAGGATGAGGTGCTTTTGTCTGGGGGTTTATTGCATTCCTGGAAATGGTATAAATAACTTTTTTCTTTTTTTCCTCAAGCATGCGTTTTCTCTGTTCAGCAGTGAGCTGAAGCTCCCCGCTTTTCAGGATCACGGCAGCAATCTTGAAGGGGTCCGTTGTCTCAAAAGCATTGAGAATATCGGACTCTGCTGCTCGGTCCCCTCGGTTTGCGTCTTCGAAGATAGTTTCAACCGCCAGAATATCTTCAAGGTTTACGTCTTCTCCTCGCTTATAGGCCAGAGCTCCTTCGGGCTCGACCAGGACTTCGAAGTGTTTGCTGCCTCTCTTAAGCCGCGCAGTCACTGCCTCGTCCAGGGACACCATTTTCAAATACCTTCTCCAAAATATAATTTTGAGAATCCGAAGATTCTCTGAGTACTCAATCTCAACTATATATAGATTTTATTCTTTGTTCTCAGTTTCCTTATGTTTTGCAAGGATCTGCTGAACATAATTCTCAACTTCTTCAGGAACTAATTTCCTGAATTTCTTATCCTGAAGCGACACAATACCTACCTCAAGGGTAGACGCATCGAACTTGCCTTCGGCAGCTCTATAGAGTGCATCCATACCTAGAAGGATAGCCGCATCAATATTCATGTCTTGTCTGTACTCTGCTTCAAAGACCTCAACGACTGCGTTTCTGCCTGCGCCTATAGCTGTCGCCTTGTATTCCAGAAGAGCACCGCTCGGGTCAGTCTCAAAGAGCCTTGGCAGGTTGTCATCTACACCTGCAATCAGAAGTGCAGTCCCATATGGGCGAACTCCACCATACTGGGTGTAAGTTTGCTTGTGGTCGCAGATTTTCTTGGAGATAACCTCCACACCTATGGGTTCATCATAAGAAACCCTGTTGACCTGCGCTTCTACACGGGCTCTGTCAACAAGGGAACGGGCATCTGCCACAAGCCCTGATGTCGCAGCTCCTATGTGGTCGTCAATCTGAAAAATCTTTTCGATTGACTCGGCTTCTACAAGCCTGCTGGTTATTCGCTTGTCAACGAGCAGCACTACCCCATCAGCTGCCTTGATTCCCACGGCTGTTGTTCCCCTCTTGACCGCTTCGCGGGCATATTCTACCTGAAAAAGTCTTCCATCAGGGCTGAAAACCGTAATTGCCCTGTCATAGCCCATCTGTGGTGCCATCTGCATATTCCGTATCTCCCTTAATTTTTATTTTATATTGTTATTATCTTCCCGGCAAGAAACCGGTCTTTTTTCCTTAAAGGATCTCTGTCCGCAGGCTCGTAGCTAAATCACCGCCCTCCCCAAAAAGGCTTTGGTCAGTGATTGTGAACTGCTGCGAGGATATCCCGAAAATTCAGGAGCTTAAAGTCCCCGACCCAGCATTCAGGTAAGGAAACCTACTTTTGATTTCCTATAACGTATTTCTTCCTTATTAGAGTTTTTTACAGTTTATTCAGAAATTCCAATCCTGAAATACTTTTTTCGGGCGAAACCTGCGGGAAATACCCCAGTTAAAGGGAATTCAAAGGCACTTCTACCCTGCAAAGTACGTTTTCCAGAATCTGGGTTCGCGCACTTCAGGAGCCTTTTTAATAATTTATAAGGTCCAGTTTCCAATGTTAACTAAGTCCGCTAATAAAGTGTATTTACTCAGTTATAATGCTTGTGAGACCCGAAATTATCTTGTGCTTAAAGTCGTATTTTGAGCCATCTATAAAAGGGTTTTTGCTTCCACTATTTCATTCTATACAGGTTTCAATCTACATTCCGATCAGGCTCGCAATCATCTGAATTTTCTTCGGACCAGCTATTATTCTGCCAATCGACTTTGCTAATGAATAGTATACATGTTACACTAATACCAATGAATAGTATATCTATTACACTAATATACTCATTAACATATTCATTCATCATAGTATATATTAGACAGCGTCCTGACAGTTTATTATAATAGATTCCTTAAAGCCTCAAAGCCGGGGATTTTCAACCCTAGCACAAAGCCATTAACCGGAAAAGTGCTTATTTACTTCCCCGGGTCCTGAAAATTTGAAGCTCTTAAATCCCTGGGCTTTGACATTCCCGAATCCTAAATTCAGTTTTTCTGAGCCCTGCAGTTTAACTTTCCTGAATCCTGCCAAGGTTATTATTCTTCAGATGTTTTGAATTTATCCTGATTTCTGGCTCAAAGACCGTATTCTGAAGAAATTTTTCGGTTGCCCTTTTAATCGTGCCTGAAGTTCCAAGTATATGCACAGTTGCCCTTTTTCCGTTGACCCGTGTGAGAGTTGCCAGGGATGCTCTCGTTTCTTTTACTTTCGTATGAGAGCACTGAATAATACCTTTAGATTCTTCGAAACCGAGTACCTTGATATCACATTCACTGGCAGTGACATCTCCAAGCAAGGAAGAAGCCGAGAACATAACCTCTTTGACCAGATCACTCCTGCTGACTGGCACCTCGGAGATCAGCTCAAAGGCCAGATAGCGCTTTTTCGCACGAAGCGAAGGAAGTAGGCGTTTCAACAGTAATCTCCCTCCTCAAGCACCTCAATACCTTCTCTAATATGGCCGGGACCAGGGCGGTTCCTTGAAATTATTCTTTCAGGCACAACAGTAATGGCTTCAAGGGCCTCATTTTCTTCAAGACCGCAGACTTCAGCCAGAGCAAGGGTCTCCATGGAAGAGCGAAGGTCAAAACAGGACATTGCGCCACTTGAAAGAACAAGGGAAACATCGTACTTTCTGGCAAGGTCAAGGTTTGCTCTTAAATCCGACAACAGACGAACGCGCCCTGACCCTCTTGAATGAAGGAGGGGCCTTATTGTCAGGCCGATTGCGACATCGTTTTCAGCTGCGGACTTTGCAAGCACCTGATTTAACCCACTGCTTTTAGCAAAAGCCGGGTGGTTCAGGATATCTACTCTAGGGTTTTCCAGAGCAGCCCTGTTGACGGTTTCTGAACCTCCATGCACTATCAGGACATCCACGGACTTCCTGAATTTTCCGATAAGCCCGTGAAGTTTCGAGGGATTTTCCTCGACAAGCTCGATTCCCCTGTAAACCTCAAATTCGTTAGTAGAGGGCAACGCAGGTTGTGATTGAGGAAGTTTATCAGAATGGTTTGCAAGCGCAATCCCACTGTACCCTAAATGCCGGGCAAGGGCAGCAAGTTGCTCAACCGTATTTTCTCCATCAGGCACCGCATGAACGCAAAAGTCGTAGAATTTCGGTTTACCCAAACAACTCCTCCACAATAGCTCCGGCTTTTTCCCGGTTCTTCGGATAAGTCTCGATCTTGACTTTTGCAATGATCGCATCCGAGGAATTAGTCAGCCTCACCTGCTGCAGGTATGCAGCCTGCTTGTCAAGACGAAGATGGAAGACCTGATCATCATCCAGCCTCTCGGGCATTTCTTCTCTCAGCTTTGCTACATCTTCTTCGGAAAAGTTCTCCCGTACGAAGCGGGCAAAACTCAGACAGTCTGCCTTTCTTTTAAGCTGCACGCTCAGGATAGTAATGGGATTTCCATGGTGTCCTTCAGCCTGAAGCTCATCAATCAGTTTGCTTCCTTCCCGGACGCCGGCACCGGATAAAAAAAAGTCCAGAGCCTCACGGACTCTGGATACGTCTTCGGTTGCGTGGGCGATCACACGCAGTATTATGTGATGAATCACTTGCCTCGACTCTTGTTTGCACGGATACTCGGCCTGGTCTTTTCAGTACCTTTTCCGCGTGCAGACATGCCTCTGCCCTTCTGGCCGGCACTGGTCTTGCCCCTTGCGGCTCTGTCCCTGACGGACGGGTCGCATACCCAGTTCAGGTTTTTATCGCTCTTTATTACAGGGTGGAAGGGGTCTACAAGAATAACTTCAAACCACTTGTTCTTTCCGTCCTCCCCTACCCAGTAGGAGTTCAGGACTTCAAGATTCGGGTACTTGCGGTCCGCACGAGCTTCGGCAATTCTCTGAATTCTCATGCCACCTGTGATCTTACTCGTCCCCATTTTTTGGGTTCTTCTTCCACGATTGGGCCTTGTTTTACCAAGTCCTCCGCGGCGTACTTTTACCCTAGCGACGACAATGCCCTGCTTGGCTTTGTATCCAAGGGATCGTGCCTTGTCGATTCTTGTGGGCCTTTCAATCCTGGTCACAGATCCCTGCTTTCTCCAGACCTGCATGCGCTCCCAGCGGAGCTCGTTCACGTAAGTTTTATCAGGGTTTTTCCATGCATCACGTACGTATGTGTAATAAGATTTTACCAATTTAAACACCAAGTTTCACTTTGTTTCACGGTTCAGCCCTGCCTGCAGGACCACATTCCAACGGGATCTAATCCCGAAAATGAAACATGGGATAAACTGAACCATCTGATTTAAAGCTTTGCCCGTACACAGCTCGATTAAGTAGTTGTAGCAAAATAATATAAGTATATTTTTATATAAGTATTTCTATTATTATATTATGCTTGAGGAAGTTCTTTCTAAAAAATATAACTTACTAAAACCTTTCCTTGATGAAAAAAGCAAACGTTTATTCGCAGCAGCAGAAGCACTTAGCCTTGGCAACATTAGCTTAGTTTCTCGTGCAATGGATATTTCTGAAGAAACAATTAAAAAAGGTTGTAATGAACTGGAAAGTGGGGAATCTCTCTCTGGTGATAAAATACGTGCTCCAGGAGGCGGTCGCAAAAAGAGTGTTGAGAAAGACCCTACCCTCCTATCCGATCTTGAAACACTTATTGAACCGACAAGCCGTGTGGATCCTGAATCACCTTTGCGTTGGACCTCTAAAAGTACTCGCAAGTTGGCTGAAGAACTAAAAAAAATGGGGCATAAGGTTAGTCATTCAAGAGTTGCGGATATGCTTCGTATGCTTGGTTACAGTTTACAAGCGAATAAGAAAACCATAGAGAGAACTTCTCATCCTGATCGTGACCAGCAGTTCAACTATATAAATGAAAAATGTAAGGAGTTTCAAAAAGAAAATCAACCTGTGATTTCTGTCGATACAAAAAAGAAAGAGTATATTGGAAATTTCAAAAACGGAGGTAAAGAACTAAGTCCAAAAAACGATCCATTACTTGTAAATGTGTATGATTTTGAGGACAAAGAACTGGGTAAAGTAAATCCATATGGGATCTATGACCTTTTTAGGAATGAAGAATGGGTTAATGTAGGCATAGATAATGATACCGCTTCTTTTGCAGTTGAAAGTATACGAAGATGGTGGAATATTATGGGATGTAAGTCGTATCCAGAAGCAAAAAAACTCATGATTACTGCAGATTGTGGTGGGAGCAATGGATATAGAGTACGGTTATGGAAAACAGAGTTGCAAAAGTTAGCTGATGAAGTCGGGCTAGAAATTTCAGTTTGCCACTTACCACCGGGAACAAGCAAATGGAGTAAAATAGAGCACAGACTATTTTCTTACATAACTTTAAACTGGAGAGGTAAACCATTAACAAGCTACGAAGTTATAGTGAATCTGATTGCGGCAACAACTACATCTAAAGGGCTTAAAGTTAAGTGTATGTTAGATAAGAATGAATACCCAAAAGGGATTAAAATAAAGGGCTTTGGTAATTAACTATAGATATATATTATGAGAACCTATATTTCTATATGAACTGCCCAAGGTGTAATAGTTCCACTCACAAAAAGAATGGCATAGTTTGTGGACGTCAACGCTACAAATGCCATGATTGTGGATATAACTATACAGTAGAGTTAAAATCAACTGCTAGCTCCCTTTCTGTTAAGAGACAGGCTTTGCAACTCTATCTTGAAGGATTAGGATTTCGCTCAATAGGAAGATTTTTAGGAGTAAGTCATGTTTCTGTCCAAAAATGGATAAAGAAATTTGGTCAGGAGTTGGAGGACCTAAAAAGCGAAAATGAGATATCTATTATTGAAATGGATGAGATGCACACTTACATTGGTAACAAAAAAAATATTGCTGGATCTGGATTGCTGTTGATAGAGTTGGGAAAAAATTCATCAACTGCTCTTTTGGTAGCAGGGGAACGGAAACTGGACAACTAATATGGGAAAAATTAAAGCAGAAAGAGATTGGAGGAGTGATGACAGATCACTGGAGAGCATATGCAGAGTTTCTTCCAGAAAATATTCATACTCAATCCAAAGCCGAAACGTATACAGTTGAAGGATATAATAGCATATTGAGGCACTTTCTGGCAAGGTTGAGACGAAAGACAAAATGTTATACTAAGAGTCTTGAAATGCTAAAGTACTCTGTTCTTCTATTGATGAAACATAGAAATAAAGAG
>Ga0183095_10568_pt3 | contig 40396 bp, 31 predicted proteins | sample BioMet4_FD_130346 | JGI IMG/M metagenome (GOLD analysis project Ga0183095, IMG submission 130346) | Microbial communities from bioreactor (seeded with sewage sludge) at LBNL, California, USA - Biofuel metagenome 4 (v2) (version 3) | ecosystem: Engineered > Bioreactor > Anaerobic > Unclassified ...
AGTTTGCGGAAGATGTCTTCACAGGCATCTTCCCGCAACTAAAAGTAACAAAACATGAAGAAAATATTATTAGGAATGGGGCTAGTATTGCTGATGGCAAGCTGCTCCGACAACTATACAGACTGGGCTAATCCTCAGAGCAATGCACAAGAAGATGCCAAAACGGTAAATCTAACCGTGAACCCAGCGTCTGCCATTGACTTTGCTACGCTCACAGCTGACTCTGTACAACTTTTTGTTCCAACTGTTAAGGCAGAGAATGGTAGCACAAGCTCCTTTACCACCTTACTCTATAATGCAGATAAATCTGCTACACAAACCATTGTCGCAAACGAAAAGGGAATCGTAAGTTCTGCTGAGTTGGAAGCTGCTGTTGTTAAGCTTTATGGCCGTCGTCCATCAGCTCGTACCATTCCTTTGGATGTTACTGGTTATACTCTTATCAACGGACAAAGCATCAAAAACTTCGGTACAACTACAGCAACTGCCACTCCTGAAGCTCCTGTAATAGAGAGTGCTTATTACCTTGTTGGCGGTATAAATAGTTGGGACAATACAAACACAGACTATGAAGTAGTAAATAGCGGTGCAGATGTCTATGAGGATCCAGTGTTTACAATTACTCTTTCTGCTGCACAGGTTGAGCAAGGATTTGAATTCAAACTGAATTCTAAGTCTGGTTTAGGAACTTGGGACAAGTGCTACACAGCCACAACGGACGGTACTGCAGGAAAGATTGCAGATGGAAATGCAGGAGGCAATCTAAAAGTTGACTTTGTGGATGGTGCCAAATACTACAAGCTTGAATTCAACATGCTTGATCAAACCTACAAGGTGACCACAATGAGCGATCCTGAGTTGTTCTTGACTGGTGATCACTACGGATGGGGTAGCACATGGAAGCCACTCATTCCAGTCTATGATACTGCAGATACGTTCTGGACCATTGTCTACTTACATAGTGGAGAGCAGTTCAAGTTCGCTCCAGAAGCAGGCTGGGGTAATGACTTTGGTATGCAAGCAACTATTGTTGATGAGACTAATGCAGGCGTCTATGATTCTGGTGGTAATATCACTATTACAAACGCTGGCTGGTATCTCGTTAAGGTTGTCACTGGTGCAAAGCCAATTGTTAGCTTCCTCAAGCCAAATGTTTACCTCATGGGCGACACTGCTGGAGAATGGAACATCGGCGATACACACTTGTTCACTGTACCAACTACAGAAGATGGCGATTTCGTTTCTCCGGCATTTGCAAAGACAGCTGAAGTACGTATGTGCGTAAGCATCGGTACCGACTGGTGGAAGACTGAGTTTATCGTCAATGCTAGTGGGAAGATTGATTATCGCGGCAAAGGTGGAGACCAAACACCTGTTACGGTAACCGCTGGCCAAAAGGCTTACCTCAACTTCGCAACTGGAACTGGTTCCTATAAATAGGTAGATTCAAGGTTCTCTTGGTACTATACCTTGTAGCACCATATTATAAAGGCGACCTTTGAAAACAAAGATCGCCTTTATTACTTTATAAAATGATGGCGTCATGCTAACTCATTATAATGACAATACATATAAAAAATCAAGACACATGAAAAAGCTAAAAATATTACTTTTCATATTGCTTGCACTACCCTTGAGTGTTTTGGCCCAAGGATGGCCAATCGACTACGGCGGTGTAATGTTGCAGGGATTCTATTGGGACAGCTTTACGCTTTCTCAATGGACTAAGCTTGAAAACCGTACCAATGACCTCAAAGGCTACTTCGATTTGGTCTGGGTGCCACAAAGTGGCCGTTGTCTCAACTCCATGTCAATGGGCTACGATCCATATTACTTCTTCGATCAGACATCTTCCTTCGGCAGTGCGACTGAATTGAAATCGATGATTTCAACATTCAAATCCAATGGTATTTTAACGATTGCCGATGTGGTAATTAACCATCACAACAATGACAACACAGGCTGGTGGGGATTCCCCTCAGAGCAATATAACGGCATAACCTATCAGCTTCTACCATCAGACATTGTTCGAAACGATGATGGTGGCGCCACTCTTACCCAAGCTAATCTTATGGGTGTACAGCTCAGCGCCAACAACGATGAGGGAGAAGATTGGGGAGGAATGCGCGACTTAGATCATAAGAGTACCAATGTTCAAAACATCGTAAAAGCCTACCAGAAGTTCCTAGTCAATGACTTAGGGTACTCTGGTTTCCGCTATGATATGGTGAAAGGATTCAATGGGTCACATGTGGGCGACTACAACGATGCTGCCGGAGTCAAATATTCAGTCGGCGAATATTGGGATGGAAACATTAACAACTTGGAGAGTTGGATAAACTCTACAACTAAGAGAAGCGCTGCTTTTGATTTTGCATTCCGATATAATGTCCGCGACGCCATTAATGCTTCTGACTGGAGCAAACTCAACAGCTCCAACAATTTAGTACACGATATTAACTATCGCCAATATGGTGTAACCTTTGTGGAAAACCATGATACAGAGTATCGCTCTTCAACCTCACAACAAGACCCTATTCGTCGTGACACGCTTGCTGCTAATGCATACCTTTTAGCAATGCCAGGAACACCCTGTGTATTCTATAAGCATTATTTAGCTTACCCTGCCGAGATCAAAGCTATGATTGAGGCACGTAAGGTGGCCGACGTTAAAAACACCAGCGAATATACAAACTACCGCAGTACAGCAGCCTATTATGCCAATGTAGTTACCGGTACAAAAGGCAACTTGCTAGTCGCAGTTGGATCAGGATTCCCCGAGCCCAGCCCCTATTATTACATAAAGATTCTCAGTGGCTACCACTATGCTTACTATCTCACCCCCTCTACGGAGGTAGCTTTTGCCGACAAGCCATCAGGTGATTACTTTACTTCGTTCTCTACAACACTTACTGCAGTTTCTGCAACGGCAGGAGCCCAGCTCGTGTACACTACAGACGGTACAGCACCTACTGCAACGCATGGTACAGTTGTAGCATCTGGCACAAAGGTTGATATTACAACGACGACAACCCTCAATGTCGGATTGCTCGTAAATGGCATCGTAACAAATACTATCACCAGAAACTTCAACTTTGTCGCAAACAACGTAACCTATGAGACACCACCCACTGGATACAAATATCATGCGTATTTCATTGCACCCAACACATGGAATGCGGATGTCGATGTATATGCGTGGGCTTGGATTACAAATGGGGCTAACTATACGCCGGACAACAATGCTCAATGGCCTGGCGATAAAGCGCACGTCTATCGTATTGGTATAACTGCAGAAGGAAGCTACGTTTGGGAGTGGTGCTACTATGGGACAGAGACGGTTCCACCATCGTACATTATATTTAACAACGGCTTTAACGGTAGCAGCAATCAGTCAGGCAATATGACTTTCACTGACGGAGGTTGGTACAATATGAATTCTACAGTTTCCTATCCCGCTCTTGGGATAAAAGGCGTAACAGTGCAACCCGCAAATAATGATAGTTGGTACACGCTCACTGGTGCACGCATCAGCAATCCTACCCAACAAGGTATCTATATCCACAACGGCAAGAAGGTTGTCATCCGATAGTTACCTTAGCAATTGAAATAACATAAAACAAAAGAGGCCACACTGCAATATTATTGTCAGTGTGGCCTCAGTCTTATATGGAAAAGCTTTATAGTTCTATCGTCAGTTTCTTGCCCTCATAGTTTACGGTTTTAGCGCCAGCCATTGGCTTGTCACCAGATCCGCTAGCTTTATTAACCAACACAATGCGGAACTGTCGTTTGGTAAGCATGCCTTTGAACTTGCCTACTCTGGGCTCAATGGTTAGTTTGTGAGCGTTGTCATCATAAACAAATCTGATGAGAGAATATTTGCCCTTTTCGTAATTATAAGTATCTCCCTCATCCTCATATAATGTGAAAGTGCCGTCAGCTCCAGGATAAACACGAATTTCAAGGTCATCCCAAGGCTTCTCACTGCTATATTGCGCGGCAGGGCCAAATGGCATTACAGTACCAACCTTAACATAGACTGGCATGATGTCTATTGGACAAAGGCGCTGCACATTGCGACCTCCATCATGGCGCTCATTAGTCCAAAAATCGTACCATTGAGAACCAGCAGGCAAGTATACTTTAACAGGAGCAGCAGCCTTCTTTACGTCAGGGTAAATCTCATGGCCACGTTTCTTTTCATCCTTCCATGTGTAAAGTGGGTCGGTCACTGGCTTCACTAGGAGGTTTCGACCAAACATATACTCATCGTTAAGTCTCGAGGCACGCTTGTCTTGACTGAAATCCATGACCAATGGACGCATTATGGTACCATCACTAATGGAACTTTCGCCAGCAGCACTATAGATATAGGGCAGTAATCGATAGCGTAAGCGTATAAAATCAGTCATCGCATCATAAGCCCAATCGCCGGCTTTTCCAAATAGATAAAGTTCGCTAACCATAGGTGAAGAGCAGTGGTTGCGCATCAAAGGCAAGAAAGTTGCCCACTGCATCCAACGAGTCTGTAATTCCTGAAGGGCAGGATTCTTGGGATCTTGCTCAAACTCCCAATAGAAGAATCCTCCAATATCGGTATTCCAGAATGGTATACCACAGAGTGAATAATTGAGTCCAGAAGGTATCTGGTTTTTCATTTCGTTCCAACTTGCCACAATGTCGCCACTCCATGAGAACGTTCCATAGTGCTGCAACCCCATCGATCCGCTACGTGTCATCTGCACCGAGCGCTTGCTATTGCCTGGCATCGCCCTCTGGTGATCATAAATACCACCGTTGTGTACCAATGGAAAAGCATTCTTCACACTACGCCATGAGCCATCAGCTGTTAGGTAATTATCATCTCCCGGGTGCTCAAAGTGATCTGGTTCCGTTGAATCAGTCCACCATGCATCCATTCCCATACCATAAAGATTGGTCAAATACTTCCAATAGATATTACGGGCCTGTGGGTTGAAAGCGTCATAGGGCAACACACCTTGGTTTCTAGGCCAAGTGTCGAAAGGCAATAGCGCATTGATCGCCTTAAGTTCCTTGTATTGGTCTGTCCATGGACCAAAGCTGGCCCAGATGGAGATCATCAACTTCGCATTGTTGTTGTGGACATAGCTCACCATTTCTTCAGGACTCTTAAGCCTTGGTTGTTGCTGTGAAGGCATATTCACCATGTCCTTTGGCAGATACTTTGCCCATGCCTTATCGCCAACCTTATTAATATAATAAGGATTCATAAAGCGCATCGCATTCCAGTTGGAATCGCAACCCCAGTACTGCCAATCCTGTACGATTCCGTCCAGTGGAATCTGCAATTGTCTGTATTTATCAAGCACAGTTGCCAATTCATCGCTTGTCTTATAACGCTCTCGGCACTGCCAGAAGCCCATAGTCCAAAGTGGAAACATCGTTGCCTTGCCTGTCAACTCGCGTACTGCTGCAATCGTACCATCCTGAGTACCATCACGATAAAGGAAATAATAATCTATGTAGGGTGCCACCTCGCTGGAAAATCGAGTGCCATCAGCATTGTCGTCGAAAGTCGACCGCCCAGCGTTGTCCCAATATAGTCCATAGCCTTTCTCGCTAGTGAAATAAGGAATAGAAATATAAGTGTTGTGGTTCCATATCTCCACATGTCTCCCTCGCTGGTTCATAGCCGTGTCACGTAGCTGCCCTAAGCCATAGATAGCCTCTCCATCAGCCAACTTAAAAGTCTGCGACACATTGAATTTTCCTGCATCCACAGCATTTACACAAGGGTTGATAGCATTGCCTTCGGCCTTTAGCAATGTATTACCAATGCTGTCAGCGAACAGGATCTCGCCTGTTTTCTTGTCCAGACTCACCTTGATATTCGCAGACCGGAGCAAAAGCTGATCACCACGCTCCTCGGTTTCAATGCTTTTTTTCAGCCCTTGTCCAGGTTTCATGATGACTGAGTAGCTTTTGCGTTCGGGCATATTGCCCTGCCCTATTGCCACTCTGACCCTTACTATGGTGGGCGAATAGAATTGGATCTGTACGTTCTTCTCACCGATCTGTCGGCTTTCTCCGAACTTCAATACTTTGGCTTGGATAAACATGCTGTTCATCGCGAGCAAGCACAACAACCATAGTCTAATAATATTGTTATTTCTCATTGCTTATTATATAGTTATTCTATAAACGGTTCACACTTCAAGCAAGTATGGTGAGTCATAAATTTATTTGACTCACCATACAAATATACCAGAATTCAAGTGAATAATGCAACTGATTAGAGCAAAAGTGATGATTATCTTAGAAAAGAAAACTTTTTCAGAGCGAAAAGAGAAAGAAAGCCTTTCCCTTTTCTTTGCTCTGAGGAAAAAATGTTTCTTTCTTTGCATCCTCAAGCTCCCCAGCAATCAGCTGCTTATGAAAAAGAAACATCTAACCGAGGGTCAAAGATATAAAATCTCAGCCTATCTACAAGATGGTAAATCTCAAAAAGAGATTGCCCGGATTTTAGGATTCAATAGAAGTACCATATCTCGCGAGGTATAACGTAATGCTGATGGTCGTTGATGAGAAAATCAGATTTGGAGACCTGGAGATTGATACTGTGATAGGAAAGAACCATAAAGGGGCTCTTCTTTCTATCAATGATAGGGCTACAGGCCTGGTGTGGATTCGCTTGTTGAGTGGGAAGGAAGCCGCCCCGCTGACCGAAGCTACCATAAAAGCCCTGTTACCTAATTAAAGACTTAATATACACGATAACGGCTGATAATGGAAAAGAATTCAGTTTTCACGAAAAAATAGCAGATAAATTAAATATTTTTATTTATTTTGCCAAACCTTACCACTCATGGGAAAGAGGCGCCAATGAAAACACCAACGGACTCATTAGACAATACTTCCCAAAGGGTATAGATTTTCGAGACATTACACCTGAACAAGTGATGCGCGTTCAAAACATCTTGAACTCCAGACCGAGGAAAAGATTGGGATATATGACTCCTAAAGAGAAATTTAAACAATTAACAAACTTGGATTACAATGAGGTTGCATTATCCGCTTGAATTCAGCTAGCACAAGGATTCCATAATGGAGAATTACAAACATCATATTTTTGCTCCCTATCGCGTCTGCCCTTTAGGCGCACACGTTGACCATCAGCATGGTTTGGTGACTGGTTTCGCATTTGACAAGGGCGTTGACCTCTGGTTTAACACAACCCATGACGGCTCTGTGACCTTGACCAGTCAAACCTATGATGGTGCTGTTAAATTCAATGTGCGCGAGCCATCTCATGTCAAGGAGGGCAACTGGGGCGACTATGCCCGTGGTGTGGATTATGCCCTCACAAAGCGCTTTGAACTAAGAAATGGGATTGAAGGAGTGATTAAAGGTAGTCTACCAGTCGGGGGGCTCTCGAGTAGTGCTGCTGTTTTGACCGCATACGTCATGGCGCTTGCCAAAGCAAATAGCATCAATCTCTCCAAGATGGAAATCATCAAGATAGCAAGTGAGGCAGAGAGGGAATACATTGGGTTGAAAAACGGTATCCTTGACCAAGCATGCATTGTCTTAGGTGAAAAAGATTCGCTACTCTTTCTTGACACAGATTCCGACCAATACCATGTCATCAAGAAGAATCCTCGCTTGCCAGAGTTTGAGTTAGCTATTATCTTCTCAGGACTCACCCGAAGTCTTGTAAGCAGCGACTATAACCTGCGTGTCACAGAGTGTAAGACGGCTGCATGGAATATGATGGCTTACACCGGGATACCTTTAAAGGGAATGGATAAGACCTTCCTTCGCGACATTCCAAAGGAGACTTATGAACTGACAAAGGATAAAATGCCACGTCGCTTCGCCAAACGCGCCGAACACTTCTATTCTGAATACAAGCGGGTTCGCAGCGGAGTGACCGCTTGGGAGACCGGTAATCTTGCACTCTTCGGTAAGTTGATCTTTGAGAGTTGTGAGAGTTCGATAAAGAATTATGAGTGTGGCAGCGAAGAGCTAATCGCCATTTACAATATCATGCTTCAATGCGATGGTATCTATGGAGGTCGTTTCAGTGGTGCCGGTTTCAAGGGGGCATGTATTGCCTTAATTGATCCAGCGAAGAAAGAACAGATTCGAGAGCAGGTCAGAAGCGAATACCTTCGCATGTTCCCAGAGTATTCTCAATCGTTTGAGATATATTTCTGTAAAACGGACGACGGCGCACGATTTGTTGAAGCATAATAAAGCATGAAGAATATAGTTATTGCCGCAGGCTATGCCACTCGCCTTGGCGAGCTTACAAAGAATTTCCCCAAACCTCTTTTGAAGATTGGCAACTCCACCATTTTGGGACGGATGCTAGATGATATCGATAAGATTGATGAGATTGACGAACATATTATCATAACAAATCATCGCTTTGCTAATATCTTTGAGGAGTGGGCAGAGTGTCAGACTTATAAGAAACCTATTACGATTGTCGATGATGGTACGTCAACCAACGAAACTCGTCTCGGTGCCGTGTGTGATCTGTTGTATGCCATGGACAAACTAGGCATTGACGATGACCTATTGGTTGTTGCAGCCGATAATATCTTAATGTTTAGCTTCAAAGAATTCGTTGAGTTTGCCAAAGCAAAAGAGACATCCTGCATCATGTGCCATGAGCAACCGAGTATCGAACTGTTGCAAAGAACTGGCGTTGTAACCCTTGATGAAAACAACAAGGTTCTGAATATGGAGGAAAAGCCTCGGAATCCCAAGAGTCACTGGGCAGTACCACCATTCTATATCTACTTGAGAAAAGATCTGGACATAGTACGATCAAGTGTAGCAAATGGCTGCGGGAAGGATGCTCCTGGAAACTTGGCGCACTATATGGTTGATAACACCATCATGCATGCTTGGCCGATGAGCGCAGGGCGTTTTGACATTGGCAGCCTGGATAGTTACGAAGAGGCAAAGAAGCTTTTCGGTTAATCAATTTATTAATAAAAAGAACATGCTGCAATATAATATAGATTTACAAGGCAAGACCATTCTTGTGACTGGTGCCGCTGGTTTTATAGGCTCAAATTTGGCTATGAAACTTTTAAAAGAGTTTGATGGAGTTAAGGTCATTGGATTTGACAACATAAATGATTATTATGATGTCCATATCAAAGAAGAGCGACTGGGGTGGTTAGCCAAGTATGATAACTTCACTTTTATTCAAGGGAATTTAGCGGACAAATCTGCAATAGATGAGCTCTTTGCAAAGTATCAACCAGCAGTTGTCGTTAATTTAGCTGCTCAAGCAGGAGTCCGCTACTCGATATCGAATCCAGGTGCGTATATAGAGAGTAACCTCGTTGGGTTCTTCAATATACTAGAAGGTTGCAGAAACAACGCCTGTGTCGAGCATCTAGTCTATGCATCCTCATCTTCTGTGTATGGTTCCAACAAGAAGATTCCTTACTCTACTGATGATAAAGTAGACAATCCTGTTTCTTTGTACGCTGCCACTAAGAAGAGTAATGAACTGATGGCGCATGCTTATTCTAAACTTTACAATATTCCCTCGACAGCTCTTCGCTTCTTCACTGTTTATGGACCAGCTGGTCGTCCAGACATGGCCTATTTCGGATTCACAAACAAACTCCGTAAAGGCGAGACAATAGAAATTTTCAATTATGGAAATTGTAAAAGAGACTTTACTTATGTGGATGACATCGTGGAGGGTGTAGTGCGCGTAATGCAACATGCCCCTGAAAAGAATATCGGTGAAGATGGACTCCCTGTGCCACCATACAAGGTTTACAACATTGGCAACAACCAGCCCGAGAATCTTCTTGACTTCGTTCAGATACTTCAAGAGGAGCTTCTTGCTGCCGGCGTACTCCCCGCTGACTATGATTTCGAGTCTCACAAGAAACTTGTTCCGATGCAAGCCGGTGATGTCCCAATCACATTTGCAGACACAACACCACTTGAAGAGGATTTTGGATTTAAGCCATCAACATCATTGAGAAGCGGGTTGCGTGCCTTTGCCCAATGGTATGCCAAATACTATGATGTAAAGAATTAATGAAGCGGATTGGGTTGCTCCTTCAAACACTACCAATAAATAAGGGGTGGGCAAATGCCCACCCCTTATTTATTGGTAATTGCAACCCTAATCCAAACAAATGCATGGATTGGGATGATTGATTACTTTGCTGCAGCTTGCTCCATCTCCAGACTAGCCCATACGAACGGTCCGACACCCTTGGCATCATTGTCACGAATGGGCTCACTCATGTAATAGTCGAATGAACCATCACGTTTGAAGTTTGGTTCTTTCACGAATGGTCCAGGGGCCGGGCCGAGACCGCTGACCGAACAGCAACTCGTCAGTGAAATGGTCTTATCGGCATTAACGCGGATAAACTCCTTGAGTATTCCGTCGTATGCGCGCTCGCCAGCCTTACGGAAACTATCATCGAGATAGCCAAGGCGTGCTCCCTTGAGCAAACAATAGGCAAACATCGATGAGCATGTAGACTCCAAATAATTACGTGGATCATTCACATCCATCACGTCATACCATACTCCAGTCTTCTTGTCCTGATGCTTGACCACCTGTGTCATAGCCTTTTGGAAGAGGTCAATGACCTCGCCACGGCGTTCATAGTTGGCAGGCAGAGCATCGAGCACTTCGACCATGGCCATGGTATACCATCCGAGTGCACGACCCCAGGTATGCTGACTTTGACCAGTTGTCTTGTCTGCCCAGAATGCTGTATGTGTCTCGTCCCATGCATGTTTCCACAGTCCAGTGGCAGCATCATAGGTGCGATGGTCTGTCTTTGTAATCTGATCTACTGCGTCTGACCAATATTTCTTAATGGCCTTCTTCATTCCCTTGACCTCTGGAGCTGCCATGGTGTAGAATGGAAGTCCCATATAGATACCATCGAGCCACACCTGGTTGGCATAGATAGCCTTGTGCCACCATACACCTTCATTGGTACGAGGCTGATTTTCAAGCTGCTTGAAGAGTGTTGCAATGGCCTTGTCCAGGTTCTTCTGTGGCTCCATTTGATTCATGCGATAGATGAAACGACCGGTGCGCACATTGTCTAGGTTGAAGTCCTTATATTCATATCCTGTGATGTTTCCTTTCTCATCAATCATCTTGGCAGGATAAGAACGCAGGTATTCGAGGATGGCTTGATCTTTGTAACGAAGATAAGTGTCGAGCATGCTCTCCAATTCGATGCCCATCACATAACTCCACTTTGGCTTCTTGGAAAAATCGAGCATGTAGCTTTGGGGCACGCGCTTCATCTCCGAGGCAACCATCCATTGAGAATAGTAGTTGTAAGGCTGTTCTCCAGCATTAAGAACAAGCGAGCCGTTGATGAAAAGATTGTCAAACTTCACGTTGCTTGTACGTCCCGTAATGCTTATGGGCTTAAGGGAAACACCATTGAAATGGCAATTGCGCACCGTAATGTCGCTCACATTATCAATGTTATCACGCCCGATGATCTGCACCCCATACTTGCTTTGCTGACTAGTTACATTCTCCATATAAACCCGACGCACAGTCGGTTCAAAGCCACGATAGCACACTTCACGCGGTTCATAATCAAGATTGATGCGCAGCACAGACTCGTTGCATCGGCCCACAGTAACATTGCGCATGTTGATATTTTCAATGACACCTCCACGACAGTTGTTGGTCTTGATGCGAAGCACACGGTCCAGGTTAGGGGAGTCCATGTAGCAGTCCTCAGCAAATACGTTGCGACAACCGCCAGAAATCTCAGAGCCAATAACTACACCACCATGTCCATCGGCCATTGTGCAGTTGCGAATAATGATATTCTGAGAAGGTTGATTCCAAAGACGGCCATCATTGTTACGTCCACTTTTAATTGCGATGCAATCATCGCCTGTATGGAATGTACAGTTCTGAATGAGCACGCCGTCGCATGCCTCCGGATCACAGCCGTCTCCATTGGGACCGTCATTGAAGACAGTTACACCATCAACGGTGACATTCTTTGAAAGCAAGGGATGTATTACCCAGAAAGGCGAATTGAGCATGGTCACTCCCTTTATTAACACCCCATCACAACGATTGAAGTTTATAAGTTGGGGACGCAATCCTTCACCTTTGCCGAAGCGACGTTCGTCCTCTGGCACACCATCCTCGGCATACTTCTGGAGTCGCGCACGGGATCCGAGACTTTGCGCTTCGGTAGTCTTACCCTTAACAAAACCAAATCTGTCCGCTCCACACCATGCCCACCAGGTTTCGTTGGAACCATTGCCATTGATAGTTCCCTTACCTGTAATGGCAACATCAGTGGCTTCATAGGCATAGATACAAGGAGAATAGTTCCAGCAGGCCAGTCCTTCCCATGCTGTTTTGACCAATGGGTATAGTTCTGGCTCAAAAGCAAACTTCAAGGTCGCACTATCCTCAATAACAAGATTCACATGGCTCAGCAAACGGATGGCACCTGTATGCCACTCGCCCTTAGGCACGATGACACTTCCACCACCTTTCTTGGAACAGGTGGAAATGGCCTTGTTGATAGCCCGCTGGTTCTTGGCAGCTGTGGCTTTTGTCGATGCACCGAAGTTGATGATACTATACTGCCGGTCCGAGAATTGAGGTTGGCGAATGCTTTTCTCAATACTGCGATACATCGCCTCATCCCACTGTTGAGCCGAAATCATAAGCGGCAGAAAAAGGATGACCAGTAAAGTCGTTAATTTTTTAATGTTCATATTCTTAGTTTTTGATTTGATTTTGTCTGTAGTTGTTTACAAAAAAACAGGCTACCATCTTCACAGATTGAGCCTGCAATACCAATTTAAAATCAAATGGAAAAGAAAGGTCATTGTCTTCACAGACACAAAACCTTCAACCATTAATTAGTTTGATGGGGCAACACCCCCATATTAACTTTATTTTCTTGCACAAAGATAAGGAAGAAATGCCGATTTACAGAATGTAAAGTGTTAAAAATCACATATTAAGCATAAAATATTTGCTTTGATAGAAAAGAAAACCTATATTTGCTAATGTTTTTTGATGGTTTCGCGATATTATTTTGTAGCGAAATTTATCATTCGAGGTTGGTAGCATCCTGCACCAACCTCTTTTTGTTTGGGCAAAGTTGTTGGAATCAATGGGCAACACAGATTATTCAGACTCTTCGATTTACCCTAATATCAGTTCTGCAATTAGCAACGAGGTAGCGCTTTCCTTAGTCATTGACACCGTCTTCTAAAAAGGGTCATTCCCTTTCTTTCTCATCTTGATAAAAAAAACAAAAACCAACAAATAATAACGATAAAACATTGCCTATCTCGTTTTTTGGCGGTAACTTTGTATCATCAAAAATCAGGAAACATTTTTAATTCAAACAAAATAATTAGGTAAACGATGAAAATTGAAAAGATTCATGCTCGCGAGATACTTGACTCTCGTGGCAACCCTACAGTTGAAGTTGAAGTAACGTTGGAAAATGGCGTAATGGGTCGTGCAAGCGTTCCATCTGGTGCATCTACCGGCGAGAACGAAGCTCTCGAACTGCGTGATGGCGACAAAAATCGTTATGGCGGTAAGGGTGTGTTGAAAGCCGTTGAAAATGTGAACAACATCATCGCTCCCGCTTTGAAGGGTGACTGTGTACTTGAGCAGCGCAAAATCGACTATAAGATGTTGGCTCTCGATGGCACTCCAACCAAGAGCAAACTTGGTGCCAATGCTATCCTCGGTGTATCTCTTGCTGTGGCTCATACCGCTGCAAAGGCTCTGAATATCCCTCTTTATCGTTATATCGGCGGTTCTAACACATACGTGCTCCCCGTTCCTATGATGAACATTATCAACGGTGGCGCTCACTCTGACGCTCCTATCGCTTTCCAGGAATTCATGATTCGCCCAGTTGGTGCATGCTGCGAGAAAAAGGCAGTACAGATGGGTGCTGAGGTGTTCCATGCATTGGCTAAGAACTTGAAGAAGCGCGGTCTCTCCACAGCCGTAGGCGACGAGGGTGGCTTTGCTCCTAAGTTCAATGGTATCGAAGATGCTCTAGACACCATTATCGCTTCCATCAAGGACGCTGGTTATGAGCCGGGAAAGGACGTAACTATTGCTATGGACTGCGCAGCTAGCGAGTTCGCCGTTCAAGAGAATGGCGAGTGGTACTATGACTACCGTCAGCTCAAGAGCGGTATGCCTAAGGATCCTAATGGCAAGAAGCTCACCGCAGACGAGCAGATCGCTTATTTGGAAGAACTTATCACCAAATATCCTATTGACTCTATCGAGGATGGTCTCGATGAGAACGACTGGGAAAACTGGGTGAAGCTCACAGCTAAGATTGGTGATCGTTGCCAGCTCGTAGGTGATGACTTGTTCGTGACCAACGTGAAGTTCCTCGAAAAGGGAATCAAGATGGGCGCAGCAAACTCTATCCTTATCAAGGTTAACCAGATTGGTTCCCTGACTGAGACCCTCGAAGCTATCGAGATGGCTCATCGTCACGGCTACACCTCTGTAACTTCTCACCGTTCTGGCGAGACTGAGGATACCACAATCTCTGACATCGCCGTCGCTACCAACTCTGGTCAAATCAAGACTGGTTCTATGAGCCGCACGGACCGCTTGGCTAAGTACAACCAACTCATCCGCATCGAGGAGGAACTTGGTGACAGCGCTAAGTACGGTTACAACAAACTGAAGTAAAACATCAGTAATCAATCTCAGTTACCCTTCAAGGGGTATAACTTAAACTGAGGACGATAAATATCCGGGAAGGATGCCGAATGATATGTGACTACCAAGTCATCAATCATCCGATATTCTTCCCTTTTTTTCGCACTTGGAAAAACACCTAATCGGCAAAGTCTATGGATTAATGATATAACCTGAGTTCGACGAAATATATTTCTGTCAAAAAACGACGCCTTTGACAGGTTAAGTTAAATTGAATTACTGAGTAATTCAATTTGTTTTAGTCAGTGAAACAATTTGATTCACTTGGTGATTCAATTTGATTCACATGGTGATTCAATTTGATTCACTCCCTAGAATGCCACTTTTCGCGAACCCATCGGGAAGTCAAGACCTTTTGCTTCACAAATTCGTCAAACTCACATTAATATAAGACTGGAAGAAAAAAGTATTATGACTTGAGATTAGTAACAATACGCTATTTTCATGTGAAATTGACGTACCTTTCGGGTGACATAAACTAACACTTCCCTGAGTAATAAACATACGGACTAATGTGGGGCACTACGAGGGCGTCTCCGCCCACGCACAAAAGCTAATAAAACAACAATGTTCGGTGAATTTTGTTGTATCTTTGCATATCATAAATAATATTTTAAGAAGAATTCCGTTTATTAGGCAGACTACATTACTACCGAAGAACAAACATGAAGAAACTCATTATAAGTATTATAGTGGCTGCATTGTGTCCATTGAATATATGGGCACAGTCATCCATGACCGACTCTCAGGTGGCTGATCTCGTTCAGCAAGAGGTGTCAAGAGGCACATCACAGGCACAAATAGTGACAAAGCTAATGCAAAACGGTGTTGACATCTCACAAATCCGGCGCGTAAGGAAGCAATACGAGCGACAGATGAACAACTCCGGATTGGGCACCGTGAAAGAAAAAAACACGCAAGACGATCGCTTGCGCGCCAACAACGGAAAGCCAAAGGATAAGCAAGAGACAATGAAGGTGGAAACGCAACGCAACGCAACAACCACCCAACACATACAGAGCACTCCGAACTGGCAGCAAGAATACGATGAGAACAGCGAAGAATTTGTCCTAATGCAGAGTGAACTTGGGCTCATGACACCCAAGGATTCTTTGGAAATGTTGCGAAAGATACTAGACAATCGAGATAAAAAGAAGCAGAAAGTGTTTGGTCGGGACATATTCAACAATAAAGACCTTACCTTTGAACCTGCAATGAATATTGCTACACCGCAGAACTATAGGCTCGGACCTGGCGATGCGGTAATTGTAGATATATATGGCGCCTCTCAGAAAACAATTAATTCCACAATATCTCCCGATGGTGAAATCGTCATAGAAAACTATGGCCCCATTCAAGTGAGCGGACTCACCGTGGCACAAGCCAACAACCGCATACGAAGTCGGCTGGGCACTCGCTATCAGAGTAGCCAAATCAAAATATCACTCGGGCAAACACGTACCATATCCATCAACGTAATGGGAGAAGTGAAAGCCCCCGGTACTTACACACTGTCGGCCTTTGCCAGTGTTTTCCATGCCCTCTATATGGCAGGAGGAACCAACGATCTCGGCACGCTCCGCAACATCAAGATATATCGCCAAAACCGATTGGTTAGTGTGTGCGACATCTACGATTACATCCTCAACGGCAAGATGACTGGCAATGTTCGTTTGACTGATGGCGATGTTATCATCGTCGGTCCTTATGATTGTTTGGTCAATATCACTGGAAAAGTGAAACGTCCGATGTATTATGAGATGAAGAAAAACGAAAGCATCGAGAGTCTATTACGCTATTCTGGTGGCTTTACCGGGGATGCTTACACCAAGGCTGTACGCGTAAATCGTAAGACTGGACGCGAGTATGCTGTGTTCAATGTGGAGGAGTTCGACATGAGTAGCTTCCGAATAGCCGACGGCGACAGTGTTAGCGTAGACTCTATCCTACCCCGTTACAACAATACGGTGGAGATCAAGGGCGCTGTGTTCCGTCCTGGCATGTACCAGATGGGTGAAAACATCAATAGTGTCCGTACACTCATCCAGCATGCAGAAGGACTTACGGAATCTGCATTTACCAATCGTGCAGTGATGCATCGAATGAAACCAGACCGCACGCTAGAAGTCGTGAGCGTAGATGTGGCTGGTATTATGAGTGGTAAAGTCGCAGATGTTCCATTAAAAGAAAACGATGTTCTTTTTATTCCTGATAAAAAAGAGCAATTGACCCAGCGTCAAATCACTATCCATGGTGAAGTGCAATATCCTGGAATCTATAAGTATGCCGACAACGAAACTCTCGAAGACTTTGTCCTTCAAGCCGGAGGCCTCAAGGAAACGGCATCTACAGTAAAAGTTGACGTGGCACGCCGCGTAAAAGAACCAAAGGCACTTACGACAGACAGTATCATTGCCCAAACCTATAGCTTTGCCCTGAAAGATGGATTTGTGGTTGACGGAGAACCCGGTTTCACATTGATGCCTTATGATGAGGTATATGTACGTAAAAGCCCCGCATACTCCGAGCAACAAAATGTTACTGTGGATGGTGAGGCGATGTTTCCAGGTTCCTACACACTGCCTAGGCGTAATGCACGGCTTACTGACTTGTTGAAGATGGCTGGTGGTGTCACTGATCTTGCTTATATCAAAGGTGCACGGTTGGAACGCATTCCAAATGCTGTTGAACGTGAACGAATGGAAGCAATACTAAAGATGCAACAAGAGCAACTACAACAACAGATGTTGCAGTTGGCAACGAACGCTAATAGTGGAGGCGGAATTCAACAAGTGGGTGAAAAAACCACAAACACACTACTAGAGAAATATGAAATTCCTAATACTATCCCTGTTGGAATAGAACTGGACAAAGCTTTGAACGATCCGTCTAGTGATGCCAACCTTGTGTTGCGTGCTGGAGATCGACTCATCTTGCCAAGATACACGGCTACAGTGAAGATCAATGGTGCAGTGATGTATCCTAACACAGTGGCTTTCTTGAAAGGGAAAAACGCTAGATACTATATCAATGCCGCTGGCGGTTTTGCCCAAAATGCCCGCAAGAGCAATTCTTACATTATCTACATGAATGGTATGGTATCCAAGTTAAGCACTGGTGCAAAAATCGAACCTGGCTGTGAAATCATTGTGCCTACAAAACTTTCTCGCAAAATGAGCCTTGCCGAGACAATGAGTGTTGGCTCTGGTGTAACCAGTATTGCCGCTATGATTGCCACAATAGCGAATATGGTAAAATAAAGTTCTGTCTTCAAATAGAGCATAAAACTATGAATAACAACGATGAGGTTAAAAGAATAGATTTAAAACTTATCTATAAAAGAATTGAAGTACATAAGAAAGTTTTTTTAATCACATTGCCGATGGTGCTCATACTGAGTTATCTGCTCATTTTAGCGAAGCCACGTACTTATAGCAGCAGCACGGTAATGGCCCCAGAGATGGGTTCGTCTGTCAATTTGAACTCCATTGGCGATCTTGCATCATCATTTGGAATAGACCTACCATCAGGGCAGACGGTCGATGCCATATCCCCTCTGCTCTATCCTAACCTAATGAGTGACAATGGTTTTGTTTCCAAGCTCTTTAAAGTGAAAGTGAAAACAATAGACGGACAGGTGAATGCCACCTACTATGATTATCTCTTAAAACATAACAAGGCTCCATGGTGGACAATGGCCTTAGAGTGGATGAAGGCAAAACTGAGCTCGACTCACAGACAGGCTGGAGGGTACACCAAATTTGACCCTTACCATCTTTCGAAGATAGATAATGATTTAGCCGGTGCCATCAGAGGATCCATCAAGATAACTACCGACAAGAAAACAGGAGTAATCAGCATTACCACAGAGGCACAAGACCCTATGGTTTGTAAAACTCTTGCAGATTCTACGCGCTCACTACTACAGCAATACATCACAGACTACCGCACAAGCAAGGCACGAAATGATGTCAAGCACTACCAAGATCTAGTGAATGATGCCAAACGACAATATGAAGGGGTAAGACAGGCTTATGGTGCATATAGTGATGCGAATATGGACGTGATCCTAGAAAGCTTTAAGTCGAAACAAGAAGATTTGGAAAACGACATGCAGTTAAAGTTTAATGCCTATAGCGCGCTGCTCACTCAGCTCAACGTAGCCAAAGCTAAACTACAGGATCGTACACCGGCTTTTACCACCATTCAAGGAGCGGAGGTGCCTATCAAACCATCAGGCCCTAAACGCATGGTTTTCGCATTTGCTATGACCATTATTGCCGCTGTGCTATTAACACTTTGGTATTCACGTGAAGTCATTTTTTCGGAATAATTTCTCCATCACATTCTCATGTCCCAACAAAAGTTAACCAATAACGAAAATACTGACAAAACGAAGCGAATTGCATCAAATACGCTCGTTTTGTTTTTTCGTATGCTCGTTATTACAATTGTTAATCTTTACACCGTACGTTGGGTTCTCAGCGGCTTAGACACTGTAGATTATGGCATCTTCAATGCCATAGGCGGAGTAGTAACTACGAGTACATGTCTAACTAGCGTATTGGCCATATCAACTCAAAGATTCTATTCGTTTGCTATTGGTAAAGGCGACCAAGATAAGCTGAAAGATATTTTCTCAGTTAGCATAAATCTAACGCTTATACTTACATTGGTTATTATGATATTGTTTGAAACTGGTGGACTATGGTTTGTAAATAGCGAAATGACTATTCCATCAGATAGAATGGTAGCAGCAAATTGGATCTTCCAACTTGCGTTGTTGTCATTCGTATTTAGTATCATTCAAATACCTTTTATGGGAACCGTATTTGCTCGCGAACATATGGGAGTATATACGCTTATCTCTACTTTCGACAGTTTAGCAAAACTGGTAATAGCATTTTTAATAAAGAGTGCACCGATTGACAATCTTGTATTTTATGGTATCGCAATGGCAGTTGAAGCTTGTCTAGTGATGATTTGCTACATTGTTATTGCACGTACTCGATATGCAGAATGTCATTATGTTAAAGTAAAAGATCCACAATTATATCAAAGTCTCATAAGCTTCTCCGGTTGGACATTTTACGGTTCTCTGGCCGGTGTTGGTATGATACAAGGTAGCATAATTCTTCTTAATACTTTTTTTGGTCCGGCGATTAATGCAGCCTTTGCCATTTCAAATCAAGTTTACAATGCCCTCAACACACTTTGCAATAGCATTGTTTTAGCCTTTAGGCCTGCAATGATTAAGGCCTATTCGAGCAATAATCGTACATACTTAGATCAGTTATTTTCAGCAAGTAATAAGGCACTCGCCTATCTTCTTACAGCAATTGCAATCCCTTTTGTTTATGAAGCAAGGGCAATACTCAATATTTGGTTGGGTTCAAAACAAACTACTGACGAAATGATATTATTTTCGCAACTATTTATTATCTATACAGTAGTCCTTGCATTACAAAATCCCATAACCATTATCATACAAGCAATAGGAAAGATAAAGTATTATTTTCTCATTGTCGAGAGTTTTACAATTACTAGTGTTCCTTTGACTTGGATATTCTTTAAAATGGGTATGCCATCCTATTGGATTTTCATATCATTGATTGGTACATGTTCGTTTGCACATATTGTCAGACTTATCATTTTAAAACAACAATATCCTGCTTTTAGTCTGAGAAGGTATTTGATAACTTTTGTTATCCCTGTTGCCTGTATAGTGATCATCAATTCCTTGTTTTCTGAATGGCTTACTTATAACATAACTAATCAATTAATTCAATTTATTACTGTATTAATTGCATCATTGGTTATTACAATTATACTTGCTTACATTATTGGAATTAATAGAAATGAAAGGAAACAAATGAATGTTTTCATAAGACAAACTTTGTTTAGATAATATGGCTTACCTTGTACTCTCTATATACGTTGCAACTGCTTTTCTTGCTTTATACGAAAAGTACTTGGGGAAATATCGAATGTTCATTTATTGGATTATAGGTGTTATTTTGATATTAGTTGCCGGATTGAGAGAAGTTGGTATTGACCCTGATTCAGCAAACTATGAATATACTTATCAAAATATTGATAATCTGAAGAGTGGCACAGTGGAATATTCTTATATATTTCTTTCACAAATATTCAGCCATATCACTTCCGATGTTCATATTCTATTTCTTTTCTATGCCTTCTTTGGAGTAGGACTCAAAATGTTTGCTATTACAAAGTTTGAAAAAACTGTTTTTTTGCCTTTGTTGATATACATCAGCTATTATTACGTTACTCACGAATGCATGCAAATTCGTACTGGAATATTATCTGGAATAATGCTCCTTGCGATAATTGCAATGGGGGAAGGTGAAAAGAAAAGAGCATTCATGTTGCTCCTCATTGGAAGTTTATTTCATATGTCGGCTTTGATACTGTTCCCCATGCTATTTATGTCAAATAAAGAAATGACTCATAAACAAAAAATGATTTGGGGATCAGTGATACCTGCAGGATATGTATTATCAATCATGGGATTTGCCATAATTATGAATTTGCCATTCGAGATTCCATACGTGAGCGACAAACTTGCACTTTACCAAGCTGCTACCGAGAAAGGAATCGGTGATTTTGCGTCAGTCAACATATTCAGTCCTTTACAATTGGCAACTATTGCCTTATTTTATTATCTCTTTTATTTTCAAGATACTATTCTGCGATACAACAAGTTTTATCCAATTCTAATGAAGTTATTCGCATGTGGAGTATCAGCTTACGCTCTATTTTCTTTTTTCCCGGTATTTGCACAAAGAATTAATATGCTACTTCAAGCTGTAACCATCATTTTATTCGCAGACATTTACCATACCATTAATCCACGATGGGCTTCTATCACAATTATATCAATATTAGGCTTGTTGTATCTTAATTACTCATTGCCTAACATTGGATTGGACCTATTCTGGAAAGTGTAATTAAATAAGTTATGAACCAAATACTTAAATATATTTTTCAATCTATAGGATGGCTCTTCTCATGGATTCTGCCAACTGAAACTCATGTAAGGATGCATGGGTTGCTTAGCCAATTATACATTGGCATATACAAAAGACGATTTGCCAATTGGGGCACAGGCTCAACTTTGGGATGGAGATCACAAAGGCTAAATGGATTAAAATATATTTCTGTGGGAAATAACACAACCTTGGAATCTGACATACAATTGACGGCATGGGAAAAATTCAGGGATCAAACCTTTCACCCAACCATCAAAATTGGTAACTTTTGTTGTATTAGAAGAGATGCACATATTACCGCAGTTGGACAAATAACCATTGGCAATAATGTGTTAACAGGCACAAATGTTCTCATTTCTGACAACAGTCATGGAAATAGTACGTATAAAGATATGGAACTTCGACCGGAAGAAAGACCCCTTGTTGACAAAGGGCCCATTACGATCGAAGACAATGTTTGGTTGGGTAATAATGTCTGTGTGTTAGGCGGTGTCACCATAGGAAAAGGTGCTATTGTCGGAGCTAATGCTGTTGTTACCAATAATCTACCTCCATATTGCATTGCTGCTGGTGTACCAGCAAAAGTTATTAAAATCATCAACCCAAAATCGAATGAATGAAAGCTAGAGTTATTGCATATTACCTTCCACAATTCCATCCAATTCCAGAAAACGATGCAGCTTGGGGACCTGGTTTTACCGAATGGACCAACGTGGCAAAGGCCAAACCACTATTTCGTGGACATTATCAACCACGCATTCCTGCAGACTTAGGTTTTTATGACCTCCGCCTTCCTGAAGTCCGAGAACAACAGGCACAAATGGCGCGTGACGCAGGAATAGAGGGATTCTGCTATTGGCACTATTGGTTTGGAAATGGCAAACAACTTTTGGAGAGACCATTTAACGAAGTTTTAGCTTCTGGCCACCCCGATTTCCCTTTTTGTTTAGCTTGGGCAAATCACAACTGGACAACGGCAACATGGCAGAATAGAGGCGATAAGAAAATGATTGCACAACAACTCTATGCTGGTAAAGAGGACTATATACGACACTTCCTCAATGTACTTCCAGCTTTTAAAGACAAACGCTATATTACCATAGATGAAAAGCCACTATTTGCAATTTTCGATCCGTATGCCTTTGCTGATGTTAGTAGTTTTATGAACCTATGGCAACAGTTAGCCCAAAAAAATGGACTGAAAGGAATTTATTTTGTTGCCATGATTAGTTCTACATCAACAATTAAGAGAACTGCAGATGGAGGTATCGAGCGTGTGTTGCCAAATTTAAAAAGCAGTGAAGAGGTTTATAACAAAATATTAAGTCTAGGTTTTCAAGGCATCAATTCTTTTGGTAAATCACGTGGAGAAATGATCGACCATGGAATTTATCAACGCAACGTCAAAAAAATATTGCAACGTTATATTCCTTTCTTACCTACTACGCTTTATGATTATAGTAAGGTAACAAAAAACTTCTATGCCCCAGAAGATAATTGGGAAAATGTCTTCCCCACAATTATGCCACAATGGGACAGATCACCAAGAACTGGCAATCACGAAGAGGCTTATATCAATGCAACCCCAGATAACTTCAAAGAACACATACATAATGCACTTGAGATAATCCGTAATAAGAAAAAAGAACACCAGATTTTGTTTCTACGTTCATGGAATGAATGGGGAGAAGGTAACTATATGGAACCAGATTTAAAATATGGACATGGATTCTTGAATGCATTAAAAGACGAAATTAAGTAACGATTGTCTTTGGGTCAATATTTAATTCAACTTCCAGAAACGGACATCAAGTGAAAGAAAGTTATATCAATACTACTTCTATAAAGATCTCAGTCATAATACCGACATACAAACCCCATGCATATATAATGAAATGCTTGGACAGTGTTTCTCGGCAAACTTTGAATCATGATCTTTTTGAGCTGATTATCATTGTTAATGGTTGTAACGAACCATATTATCCAATGATAAAAAAAGAAATTGAAAAACTTCAACTCTCTGCACAAATCATACAAACTGATGTGCCAGGTGTGTCGAATGCAAGAAATCTAGGACTTATGGCCTCAAAGGGAGAGTATGTCACCTTTCTAGATGATGACGATTGGCTATCAGACAACTATCTAGAAAATCTTCTTACTTGTATGAAAGGAGATAATTGCATCACTATTGCCAACGCAAAAAACTATAATGAACAGACAAAACAAATCGAAGATAAATTCTTTGCCCAGGCATACAAAAAGTGCCTTCATAATGATACCCTCACTTTACTAAAGGGACGTACATTTCTTTCAACATCATGTTGTAAACTAATTCCAAGTAATATGATACACGGGGCGAAGTTTGACAAAGCTTTACCATTAGGTGAAGATGCTTATTTTATGGCAACAATAAGTCATCGTATAAAATACATCATCTTAGCTCCTCCCAATACTATTTATTATATAAGGGAACGCAAAAATTCAGCTTCACGAGCAAAGCATAAGATAGGCCAAGTAGCTATTAACACGATTCTTTTAGTGTATAAGTATACTTCAACCTACTTTTCCCACCCAACTCAATACAACTTGCCATTTTTTCTCAATCGTCTATTTGCTATCCTTAAGAACGCTATGTGTTTGCTTCGCTCTTAAGTAGAGTTCCTAGTTTCAGATAACAACATTAAATGTATATTGAATCAAATGATAGTAAATACACGACATATCGATATTATACCTACAGCAGGACTTTGCAATAGAATGAGGGCTATTGCTTCTGCTGTCTATATTTCAAAAAAACTTGATTGCCCTCTACACATTATTTGGAATCAATACGAAGGCCTTCATGCAAGATTCGATGATTTGTTTCAAAATATTCCGGCTGAGATTGCTACCTTAGAAGAAAACTATAATTGGAAATTTGCAATCAATTATACTAAAGATTACCTTATTAGGCGTCCTTTCCTTTGCAAATATTCCCAAGTAATATATAATCTGAGTATATACGCAGGAGGTGACATCTTCAAGAAAATTAAAAATAATGCCAAAAGTCTGCTTCTCATTTCTTGCTACCCTATGTCTGATCTGTACGAACCCAATAGTCTGTTTGTTCCCAAAGCAGAAATTCAGGAAATGATCAATCTTGCTACACAGCAGTTTACAACTCATACCATAGGTGTACATATACGCCGAACAGACAACACATTCTCTATTGAGGACTCTCCTATCGAGGGATTTGTCAACATATTAAAAAAGGAAGTGAATGATGATCCAGATGTCTCCTTCTATCTGGCTTCTGATGACAAGGAGGTTAAAACTTATATGAGACAGAAATTTCCAAATCGTATCCTCATGGGAGACAATGTCGTTTCACGCGATAGCCTAGAAGGAATGAAGTTTGCCGTAGCCGAGCTCTTTACACTCAGCAAAACAAACAAAATTATAGGAAGTAACTATTCGTCTTACTCCCAAATCGCCGCAGAATTAGGAAAAATCCCTCTTGAATATGCTAGAAGAAACCACTAACTTTTCCAAAAAATCCTTTTTAGCTTATTGAGCCTGATACATGCGTACCCAATCTATTTGGGTTTCATATATTGACTTCGTATTTGGCGTATTCCACTTACTGTTACCCACACTTTGATTTAAGATTAGATAATAAGGTCGATCAAATGTCCATTGTCCTTCATCGAGAATTCTCTGATCAGTTGACTTATTGTACACAGCTGTCACCTCACCATCAAGAGTAAAACTAATGGACTTTGGAGTCCAAATCGCACCATATATATGCCACTGTGTGAGGTTTATTGCTTTTGAGACTGAAGTTGGCTTCTGCTTTCCAAGAATCTGGGATCTGTGAGAATGTATAGTTTGATAAGCTTGACCGTCACCACCAAAAGATTCGAAAATATCGATTTCACCATATCGAAAAGGATTGCCTACTGAAACTGGTAGAAGCCAAGCTGCTGGAAAATTTCCAGGGTTGCCGTTGGTTCTTAATCTTACTTCCACTTTCCCGTATGTCAAGGCAAATTTGTCTTTGGTTCGTATCGCACTTGTCATCATAATGGCGGTATCTTGTAGAAGATTATAATTGGGTATAGCTCGACACACCAAATGTCCTCTTCTCACTTCCACATTATCTTTATTATTATTTATCCATCTTGCCCAAAGATAAGGTTCCCTTTGGCAAGCCTTCCACTTACTGGTGTCTGGCGGGCTACTATATGGTAGGTTAAAGTCGTCCTCAAAAACCAACTTCCATTTCTGCAAATCATTTTGTCCGTGCATCCTTCCTGAATCACACACGAGAATTACAACGAATAATAAAATAATATTATATTTTCTCATCACCTTTTTCTTTATGTTAGGCAAAAATACCGTTTTACAACATAACTTGCAAGACTTCCAACGACATTTTAGTAACGTTTTTTTTGTTATATGAAAATAAAATAGGTACTTTTGCATTACCATAGAATCGCGGTTCAAATTATTCATGCAAGCACAACATACAGTTTCCGTTATAATGCCCATGTTCAATTCAGAACCATTCATTGGGCAAGCTATTGAGTCAGTTCTTTGCCAGAGCTACACCAACTGGGAACTGCTTATTATTGATGATGGCTCCACAGACGATTCTGTTCGCACAGCCCAGTCATACGCAGACAAAGACTCTCGTATCAAGGTATACACAAATCCTCATCACATAGGAATGCCTTCAGCACCACGAAACTATGGCGTAGAGCGGGCTCTTGGCACATTTATTGCCTTTCTTGATAGTGACGACATCTGGTTTAAGGATAAACTAAAGCAGCAAATCCCTCTGTTCAATGATGACAAAACTGCTATCGTCTACTCTAACTATGAAAAGATGAACGAAAAGGGTGTACGAAACAAACGCATTATCTCTGCCCCTTCTTACATAACCTATAAAGATCTTCTAAAAGGAAATTCGATTGGCAATCTTACAGGTATCTATGATACAAGGAAGGTTGGTAAGATTAAAGTGTTAAATATTTACCATGAAGATTATGCAATGTGGTTAGATATTCTTAAGCAAGGTTTTGTAGCAAAAAACACCAATACGGTAACTGCAGCATATCGCCTCTCTACACATTCTTTAACTGCAAAAAAAATAAAAGTTCTCAGGTGGCAATGGGATATATACAAAAAAAAAGAACATTTGTCCACTTGGAAATCTTCTATTTATTACATTCATTATGCCATAAGAGCATGCAAAAAAAAACTAATATGATATTCTATTTATAACAATATTCTTAATAAATCAAATTACTTCTCCCAATAATTTTTGAAAGAGTTCTAAACTTAATAATAAAGATTAAGCAAAAACGTTTTCTATCATAAAAACTCTATGAAGGAAAATATTCCCTCCTATATTAAGTGGAATGATGACGTAAGCAACACTCGCTTCATACGAGACGGTATGAACGAATTTGAACGAAACATCAAACGGTTAATTGATTTTGCAGTTGCCATTATATGTCTTATCTTATTCTCTCCCTTAATTCTTACTTGTTATATCCTCGTAAAGCTTGAGGACGGAGGACCTGCTATCTTCAGACAGGAACGCATTGGTCGATTCGGACGACCATTTACCATCTATAAATTTCGTAGTATGAAGGTGGATGCTGAGAAAAATGGACCACGACTCTTTGGCCATGATAAGGATGAACGGATGACAAGAATTGGTCGATTCTTGCGCACCCACCATTTGGACGAACTTCCACAACTGTGGAATGTAGTCAATGGTGACATGGCATTTATTGGGCCACGACCAGAGCGTAAATTTTACATAGACCAAATCATAGCGCGCGATCTAAGGTATACATTTCTTTATCAGATACGACCAGGCGTTACCTCCTATGCCACACTATACAATGGCTACACCGATACTATCGAGAAAATGCTGAAACGTCTAGACCTCGATCTATACTACTTAGAGCATCGTTCATGGTGGTTTGACATAAAAATTCTTGTCAAAACATTTATCAACATTGTTTTCGGAAAAATTTTCTGATTAAGACTATAAATTTGTCTTCATAATCCAACCAACTTTTTCACCTTTTTTATTAGGAGTAATTAGATATTCTTATAATAAAGGTGTATTGCCTACGTTATATTGTCAAAAACAAACCTATTTTACGATGACAAATCCCTACCCAGAATATATTCAAGCTGCAGCTATTGATGAGGATATTCAAATTGAAGATGGAATGAGCAGAGTGGAGAAGGACTTCAAACGAACGGTCGACTTTGCTGTCTCAGCCATTTGTCTTGTGGTATTCTCTCCCCTCATACTTCTTTTTTATATTGCCGTAAAGCTAGAAGATGGTGGCCCTGCCATATTCTGCCAGGAGAGGATTGGGCTTTATGGGGAGACCTTCATCATCTATAAATTTAGAAGTATGCGCTTGGATGCCGAGAAAGATGGTCCTCAATTGACAGATCAAGAGAATGATATGCGCCTCACAAAGGTTGGTCGTTTCTTGCGCGATCACCATCTTGACGAACTTCCCCAGTTATGGAATGTCTTTAGGGGAGATATGGCTTTTGTTGGGCCAAGACCCGAGCGTAAGTTCTATATCGACCAAATAATGAAGCATGATCCTCGATATGAAAATCTTTATCAGATTAGACCTGGGGTAACCTCCTTCGCTACACTATACAATGGTTACACAGACACAATGGAAAAAATGCTTCGACGCCTTAAGCTTGATCTCTACTATTTGGAAAATCGCTCTTGGTGGATGGATGCCAAAATCTTAGCCCTTACCTTTCTCAAAATTTTGTTTGGTAAGAGGTTCTGAATAAATAGAACTAACAAACTATCTTTATACATACTAAGACATAATCAGCATTTCAATTTAGAACTTTCTAAATGTCAACCGCAGCTGGTTGCTTGTAAGTATCATTCTGCTACCAGACAACTCTACGGTGAATGATTCTTCAACCTTATTGATTCCAAAAGGTTGGAGAAGTGCAAGGTCAGTGACAGCTGGGTCTCCCTGCGTACGTTCATTTATCCTAGCATCTGAGAGTGACAGATGATTATCGACATAAGTAAAGCGGAAAATGTATTGTATACTTTCGTCAACGTCATAAGCCTGAAAGATTGTTCCCTGAACTGCATAAAACTTTCTATCCTCAACCATGTTCAGTTGACCGCCTGTTTCTAGAGTGTCTATGGTTACAAGCTGCCAATTGCCATCAAGTTTACCATTGTTCGATGTCTCAAGAAGGTCACCACAGGAGACTAACCCAAATATCGTCAGAAGTGCAAAGTACATTAATAGTATTCGTTTCATAGACTAAAAATTCCAGTTTTAGAGATCGTCAGTTGGGCACCCACATTATTTCCTAATATTCGACCAAAGTCTGCTCCGAAAGCTCCTCGTACATTCCAGTTGTGTGGTAGTTGATAGTTAGCCTCAACTAAAAAGCTTACATTATGCTCCTTTTGTGTAAAGGGGTCGGCATAACTCCCCCACCCTGTTTGATAAGTAGCCAAGACCTTATATCCCAAGCGTTCGCTTGGCTGACCATCAAATCCTAGATGCCATGCAACAAAACGGTTGTTTTTGAAAATGATTCGTCCATCACTATTATATATAGGTGATGTGTATAAAGGATTGCCAATAGCTTGCCCCCAATGTTGCCACCCTGTAAAGATGTAGTGATTATAATAATCGTCCTTTCCACTAATGTGATCTGAGCGTCCAGCTGAATGGTCGTGATAGACTGGCCCACTTTGATATTTGGTATAAAGATATTCCACCACTATATTTCTAAGCCAGCTGCCATATTTCAAATTGAGTTCCGCACCCAACATGATATCCTTAAAATCATAAAGGAAAAAACGTGTTTTCTTCTTCGTGTTCCACTCATCGCCCTGACCATAGCCATCATAGTCAAGTTGAAACATAGAACTGTGATCCTCAAAATACTTGTCCGCATAAATACCAAGACGCCAACTGTCATCGTCGTAGTTTACACGCATCAGCCAACTGCCGAGAATGTTGCCCTCCTCATTCTGATAATTAGTACCTGTTTCAGGCACATCACCGCCACCAGGTATCAATGCCCGAAAAAAACTCCTGACACTTGTCCCGTTCTTTGTTATTAGCATACCACCTTGCCCATCAGGGCTATAGCTTGTTCCACCAAATAGCGTAGCTGATTCCAAACCCATCTCGACTGACCACGGTACAAACCTATCCTCGCTACCAATCTTAAAGAATGCTGACTTACTATGATATAACACATTGTCGGCATATTTCGATTTCATTGCTGTAAAATCATGTTGCCAATTATTATCGGTCATCTTACCGTAAGCAATGTGTCCTTTGAAATGCAGCCAACGACTAAAACCAGGAATCGTCCAATATTCAGGTAATGCAATTCTTACTTGAGGTACAGGCCGTGCATTGATTCCCAAAGTCTGTGAACCAGAACTGAGACTATTATTCTTCAATTGCATTGGCCACTCCTTAGCACCCACGCTAAGTACCCCATGAAGCCACCGTGCCTCTGCAAATGCTTGTTGGACAACTAAATCACTTGTATAATTCACAGGCGCAACCAAATCCAACCCATAGCCCACACCCCAAAGTCGATTTGAGTCGTTTTGTAGCGGACGAATTACCTGACCACGCAGATAACCATTGTTCGATTCCAAGGACGACAATCCATATTTGTTGGCATTAAGCCATAATGATGTCTTATCATCAGAAGCCCCCACCTGCATCTCCACTTTGTAGTGGATGTCTCTACCCAGGTCCATGGTATCATCATTCTCATATTGTTGCCACGCGTATTGCGCAGAAACATTCGATGATGTAGCCAAAAGTAATATGAGGATTGGCAAAAGTTTCATTAGAAAAAGATATTATTTTTCGTTTACAAACCCATTCAAATAATAAGTTCTAGAGTGTAAAGCCTTCTGTTTATCAGAGTTATCGTTTGCCTCCACTCGTTTAACATATGATACACAGCTGTTAGAGACAATCCTATCATATATGTACGGTTACAAAGATAGTACATTTTAGGGATTTACCCCCACCCATGTAGGGAAAAACCTTTCTATATAGCCATTTTTCAATATATCTTTGCAATGTGAAATAAGAGATAATAGCACTCACAAATGTTGAACTCTTTAAGACTAAGGATATGAAAAAGTTAATTCTTGCACTTGTAGCATTGTTCACAGTAACAATCCAAGCATCAGCCATGAGCTACGAACAGGCTCGCGAACAGGCTCTTTTCCTCACCGATAAGATGGCCTATGAACTCAATTTGACAGATGAACAGTATGAGGCTGCCTACGAAGTAAACCTCGACTACCTCATGGGTATCAATAGCTATGACGACCTCTACGGAAATTACTGGAATCAGCGCAATCTTGATCTGAGCTATATCCTTCTCGACTGGCAATACCGTAGCTATCTCCAGGCTAGTTATTTCTATCGCCCGCTATATTGGAATAATGGATACTGGCACTTCAGCGTATATTCACGCTATCCGCACCGCGACTATTATTACTTCGGTCGTCCAACATTCTATATGAGTTATCGTGGCGATCACAGCTGGTATCGCAACGGTGGTCGTAGCTGGTACAATGGACGCAATTACGTTCAACACAGCAACAGGAACAACTATGCTGGCATGCGTGACGGATTCGCTCGTGGTGACTATGGACGTGGCTCCAACTATGCTTCACAGTCCAACCGTAGCTTTGGCAACGGTACACGCTTCAACACACAGCAGGACAACCGCACCCGCGCCTTTGGAAGTGGAAACACACAGAGTCGCACACGTTCTTTCGGAAACGATGATTCACAGAGCCGTACACGTTCCTTTGGCAACGATGCTACACAGGGTCGCACACGCTCCTTTGGAAATGACTATTCGCAAAACAGCACTCGTTCAATGGACAACGACAACATGCAGAGTCGCTCACGCTCCTTCGGTAATCGGAGCTTACCGCAAAGTAGCACTCGCGCCACTGTAACACAGCCTAATTCCTCTCGTTCTTTTGGCAACTCCGGTATGCCGAGCTCTCCTAGCCGCACATTTACACCTAACAGCAGTTCAAGGTCACAAAGCTTTGGTAGTTCACAATCGGCTCCGTCACGTTCATTCAGCCCATCAACTCGCTCTAGTAGCAGCATGAGTAGAGGAACCTCACAATCAGCTCCTTCTCGTAGCTTCGGTGGCGGAAACTCTGGCGGTTCGCGATCTTCTGGTGGACACTTCGGTAATCGTAGATGATGCAAGCACAGCTTGGATTGGAAGACCAATAAAACAAGATAAAGTGAGAATTTAAATAATAGGTAAAAAGATATTTCAGAATAACAAATTAGAGAGCTTACTAGGCCGTGCGGATAATATTCGTGCGGCCATTTTAATTTATCATACTAAACACGAACTCCTCTCTTGTACTCTGCTATAATTTCTCAAGCATTAAATAATTATAGAAATCGATTGTTTTCACAATAATCTGCCAATTGAACACGATGGATTATCTGAAAAAATGTATCTTTGTCCTCAAACATTATATAATTATGAAAACAGTCCTTGGATTTATATTAGCTTTCGCATTGTATCCAATCAGAATATTGGCGCAAGATACACAGTCCGCTTGGGTAGATATGATTATCGGCACATACACAGAGGGCGGAAACTCCGAAGGAATCTATACCTATCACTTCAATCAAAACACCGGACTCACCGATAGCAGATCGGATTCTATTCGTGCAAGCAATCCCACGTTTGTTGCTCAAAGCAGCAATGATCGTATGATTTATGCCGTATGCGAATACCACGACGGTAGACAGGGCTTATATGCTTTTGAGCGCAACACCACCAATGGAAAACTCAAAGAAGTCAATTGGCGAACTACAATAGATCTGGCAAACGTCTCTCCAAGCGATGACGGAATAATCTATTCTGGTGGAGATCCATGCAACGTCTTCGTTACACCACAATTTGTGGCTACGGCCAACTATACAGGTGGAGACATCAGTGTCTTTCCCATCGATAGTGTTACTGGAGGCCTAAAGCTTCAAAGCCAACATCATAAACTTGGTGGTGATACCACTGTTTTGGCTCCTCATGCACATTGTCTACTCCCATCACCCGATGGAAAGTATGCCTTTGTTACAGACCTTGGCAATAGCTGTATCTACCGTTATGATCTGCATGCTAAGTCACTGAACAACCCTGTTCTCGCTTGGGAAGGTGAAAATGGCATGGGACCTCGTCATTTCATATTTGACAAGGAAGGCAATCATGCCTATTTAATCAACGAATTGGGTGGCCAACTTGTGGTTTTCGATTATCATGACGGTACACTCCTTCAAACACAAATAGTGATGGCCGACGAAAATGGTGGTCATGGCAGTGCAGATATTCATATCACCCCCGATGGAAAGTTTCTCTACACTTCCCACAGATTGAAAGGGGATGGCATCGCGATTTTTCGCATCGACCAAGAGTCAGGGAAAGTAAGCAAGGTGGGCTATGAGCCCACTGGACGTCATCCTCGCAACTTTGGCATCACACCAAATGGACGTTTCCTTCTCGTGGCTTGTCGCGATGATAACAAGATTCAGGTATTCAGCATCAACTCAAAAACAGGAAAGCTCACCGATACAGGACACACGATCTATGTGAGCAAGCCCTCTTGCATAGCTATTATTAAATAAAGATGGTTTACGCCACTTTTCAAGACGAAAATATCGAACAAGTAATATAAATAAAAAATAGCAGAAACAAATGTTTCTGCTTAGAGCGGAATACGGGAATCGAACCCGCCTCCCAGGCTTGGGAAGCCCGTGCACTACCGATGTGCTAATTCCGCATGACCCAACACAAAATTATCCACTGATAAAGAAATGTCAAGACGGTTTCGTACTCTATTCTATTGAATTGGAGCCGATACCCGGACTCGAACCGGGGACCCACGCATTACGAATGCGTTGCTCTACCAACTGAGCCATATCGGCGATTTTCGTTTGCAAAGATATTACAATTTTCTTGAACCTCCAAATAATTACAAATAAATCACAAGGGGAAAAACCTCCCCAAAGCCTAGTCACTTATGGGGCAGATCTGCCCATTTCACTGCAGTGAGATCTATGTTTTCATGCACTGAAAAAACATAATTGGCGCATGGAAAACATTTCACTTATTTTAGATATTATTTACTTGGAAGTATAGAACGAATTTGTTATCTTTGCAATGTTACAAACGTAGAATAATCAAAAAGGAGAAATAATTATGTTAAGCAAGAAAATTGAAGAGGCACTAAATGCCCAGATAAACTTGGAGCTGTGGTCAGCTTATCTTTATCTATCAATGTCAGCATATTGCCACAAGCAGGGATACACCGGAATGGGTAGTTGGTATAACGTACAATTTCAGGAAGAGCAGGACCATGCCAAGATCTTGTTCAACTATGTTATCCAACGTAATGGTGTAGTTACTTTGAAAGCTATTGATGCCGTACCCACGGAATGGGATACGTTACTCAATATTTTCGAAGAAACCCTTAATCATGAGCAGCAGGTAACGACAAGTATCAACAACCTTTATGCCCTGACCCACACAGAGAATGACTTTGCAACGCAGAGCATGCTCAAATGGTTCATTGACGAGCAGGTTGAGGAAGAGGACAATGCTCGTACCATCATCGACAACCTCAAGATGATCAAGGACAACGGATATGGCATTTACATGCTTGACAAAGAGCTTGGTGCACGTACCTATGTGCAGGCAGCACCATTGACTGGAAAGTAAGATATTGCCCCCCTAAATAACAAGAAAGGCCTCCATGTTGTATAGCATGGAGGCTTTTTTGTTATAATCAGCGTAAGGACAAATAATAAGAATGCTGGATGATAAAAAAAAGTGAATTAATTGAACTCAAATCATTTACATTAAAGGAAAGGCCATCTATAGACAAAATTCTATCATTTATTCCTGTTAAATCTTTGCATAAGGAAGTCAATCTGCATAATGTCTGAAAATTCAAAAATACTTTCATTGCCAGCAGCTGGTATTAATAGTGTATTCGCTTGCTTTTGTAAATAACCAAAGCCATTTTTATGATATGCAATAGGTAAAACTTCTAAAAAGAAAGAATGCCCAAATAACGAAAAATCAAAAATACCACTTTCCATCATTCTATCAATAATTGTATCATTGATTAACAATGAAGGATTTGTCTTATCAACAGGTGCCAAAATTACATTATTAAATGCATAACATACATGTGGTTGACCAATATCGTATCTTGTAAATGCCCGAACCATATCAAACATAGGATGATTACCATTGCCTGTTACATGGTGGTACTTTTGTAGAAATACATTGTATAGAGCCTTTTTAAATTGTAGAGTTAAAATACTCGAATTAAAATTTGGCTTTATTCTTATAGTTTGTCTGCTATAAAAATAATCGAAAAAGACAGAACTAAATTTTCTGTGCGAGTTAACTTTTAAATCTTGACAAAAGAAACGAAAAACACCAAATATCTCTTTGAAAGTCAAATCTATATTAGGCTTCCCTTTTGTAGCTGTTCCAAAATAGTGATTACATTCATCACAAACATCGCAACCTATGTCTAATCCCCCCAACGCCTTAGGAAGAATATGTGGAGCACTATTAAATGTTACTTCAGGGAACTTTCTTCTACACCATATACATTGCCCAGTATTCATGTGTTTTATATTCATTCTATTCTTTTTAATACATTCTGCTTCTAATTGTAAAATTCATCTAATTTATACTCATTACTACTATACTAATCAAGACTTTTAATATACATAAACATCATCAAAATTTCTTCGACAGGTGTAATATCATTAGCACAAGTAGATTGATTTTTAAGGCAAAAATACTACCTTAAATTTTTAATTAGGCAGTATTGTCAGATGAATACCTCTCTAGTTACTCAAAACTATAGTTTCACTTGGTGAAATTAGTAAATTAATTTCTTTCTTTTAAATTTTATCACAAAAATTTATTAGTAACCAACTATTTTAAATGATTATCAAGACCTAATCTATAAAATGTAATTAGATGTAAATGAAGAGTGATAATCCTGAGATCTAATTAACACGAAATATAGAAAAAGACACATTAACAGAATAACAAATAAGCATGAGACTATGGATGATTAACGAGCTGAATTTAAGATTCTTACTTCGTTCCCCTTACTCTTTGCCTATCAATATGTTATTTTGTTAATGTGTCTTTTGTACTTGTTATTCTGTCTGCGAGCGTTTACTTTGGCTCTTTGACCATAATCTGTAGTTCGTCGAGCTGCTTGGGATCAAGTGGAGCCGGGGCATCGAGCATCACATCACGACCGCTATTATTTTTCGGGAATGCGATGCAGTCGCGGATGCTATCAAGACCAGCTATGATGCTCACAAATCGGTCGAGACCAAAAGCAAGACCGGCATGAGGAGGTGCGCCATACTTAAACGCATTCATCAAGAAACCGAACTGTGCCTCGGCTTTCTCACGGGTAAATCCAAGAACCTCGAACATGCGTTCCTGTAGTTGTGTATCATGAATACGGATGCTACCACCACCAACTTCTATGCCGTTGCATACGAAATCGTAAGCCTTAGCACGCACCTGCTCAGGATGCTCGTCAAGCAATGGGATATCGTCTGAATTAGGCATAGTGAATGGATGGTGCGTAGCCATAAGACGCTGCTCCTCATCGCTCCACTCGAACAATGGGAAATCGATGATCCATAGGCACTTGAACACGTTCTTATCGCGCAAGCCAAGGCGGTCACCCATCTCCAAACGGAGGCTGCAAAGCTGGATACGTGTCTTGTTGATGCTGTCGCCAGACAGGATCAGCACAAGGTCGCCGTCCTTAGCACCCATCACTTCCTTGATCTCAATGAGAGCCTCGGGAGTATAGAACTTATCGATAGAACTCTTGACAGTTCCATCAGTGTTGTACTTAATGAATACCAAGCCCTTGGCACCAACCTGAGGACGCTTCACAAAGTCGGTCAACTCGTTGAGTTGCTTGCGACTGTAGTCAGCACATCCTGGCACACAGATACCACCGATGTAGGCAGCCTCATCGAAGACAGAGAACTCGCCCTTGCCCTTGAAGGCATCCTTAAGCTCAACGAACTCCATTCCGAAGCGAAGATCCGGCTTGTCGCTACCGAAACGGCGCATGGCATCAGCCCAGGTCATCTGTTGCAACTTAGGAAGCTCGACACCACGAATCTCACGGAAAAGCACACGTGCCATCTCTTCGAAGAGATCGATTACGTCGTCCTGATCCACATAGCTCATCTCGCAGTCTATCTGAGTAAACTCAGGCTGACGGTCAGCACGGAGGTCCTCGTCACGGAAACACTTGGCGATTTGGAAGTATCTATCGAAGCCAGCCACCATGAGCAACTGCTTCAAGGTCTGCGGACTCTGAGGCAGGGCATAGAACTGTCCTGGGTTCATGCGTGAGGGCACCACGAAGTCGCGTGCACCTTCTGGCGTAGAACCGATAAGGATTGGTGTCTCCACCTCTATGAAATTCTGTCTATCAAGGAAGTTACGAATAAGTATGGTCATGCGGTGACGCAACTCCATATTCTTGCGAACGGCAGCACGGCGCAGGTCGAGATAGCGATACTTCATACGCAACTCATCGCCACCATCGGTATCATCCTCGATGGTAAACGGTGGTGTGAGTGAAGGACTGAGGACGTTCAACTCCTGTGCCATCACCTCTATGTCGCCAGTACAAAGCTTTGGATTCTTGCTCTGACGCTCTGAAACCGTTCCCTTTACCTGTATGCAAAATTCGCGACCGAGCTTATTGCATCGTTCGCATAGTTCCTCGTTATTAGCCTCATTGAACACCAACTGGGTTATACCGTAGCGGTCACGGAGGTCTACAAAGGTCATGCCACCCATCTTGCGGGTACGCTGCACCCAACCGGCAAGCGTCACTTCCGTACCGGCATCGGAGAGACGCAACTCTCCACAAGTCTTTGTTCTATACATTTATCTATAGATATTTGTGATGATTATTATCGCAAAATTACGGCTTTTTATCGAAAGAAGGTAAAATCAGACGGTCAATCTTAATGGATTGCCTATTTTTTTGTATCTTTGTATCACTAAAACAATCGCAAATTTTATGATGAAACGTACCCTGACAACCATCTCGCTATGTCTGTTTGCTATAGCGATGATAGCTCAATCTACTAGTGACGTGCTCAATACAGCACGTAAGGCCAATGACTATTTCATGGCAAAATATTCAGACCCTACTCGCCCTACCTTCGTCAACAAGGTTCGTACGAGCAACCTTTGGACGCGTGCGGTATATTATGAGGGACTGATGGCGCTCAACGCCGTTGACAAACAGCAGCGTTACATTGACTATGCCATGGATTGGGCCAACTTCCACCAATGGTCACCACGCAATGGAGTTGAGGTTACCAATGCTGACGACCAGTGCTGTGGACAGACGTATATCGACCTGCTGCCATATGCAGGCAAGTCCGATTCCGAATTGTTGGAGAAAGTGATTAAGAACCTTGATCATCAGATCGCTACCGGACGCTATGACTACTGGACATGGATCGACGCCATACAGATGGGAATGCCGCTTTATGCCATGGTATACAAGGTGACCGGCGACCGCAAGTACATCGACTATGCCATCAAGAGTTATGAATGGACCAGAAACGAATGTGGCGGCGGGCTCTATAATACCAGCAACGGATTCTGGTATCGCGACAAAGACTACGTACCTCCCTACAAGGAACCCGATGGTAAAGACTGCTATTGGAGTCGTGGCGACGGATGGGTCTATGCAGCTCTTGTGCGCGTGATGGAGACGATCGGGAAGAAAAATACATATTACAAGCAACTGAAGAAAGACTTCATCAAGATGAGCGAAGCCTTTGCTTCCTGTCAGAGAGAGGACGGCCTCTGGAATGCTAGTCTCATCTCAACCAATTACGAGGGCAAGGAGCTAACTGGTTCTTCACTATTCCTCTATGGCATGAGCTGGGGCATTCGCAATGGCATACTAAAGGCAAAGACATACCGTCCAATATGCGACCGTGCTTGGCAAGGTTTACGCAATGACTGCGTTCACGCCGACGGCTTCCTCGGATTTACCCAAGGCACTGGCAAAGAACCATCTGCCGGACAGCCCGTCACATACACCAGCGTTCCTGACTTTGAGGACTACGGACTGGGTTGTTTCCTCCTTGGATCAACGGAATACTACAAATTGATTGGTAAAACCAAATAAATTACCACTCGTTCATATAGACAAAACGAAAGAGAGAGTCAAAAAGGGAAATCCTATCTCAATTGATAGCAAAGCATAACCATATACCCTCTTACAAAGTTTTTAAGTTTACGGACGATTAACGCCATAGGTGTTGCGTTCTTGAAAGGTAAGGGTTGATTGTGACAAGCAATCAACCCTGTTTGTTGATAGAGGTGGAAGGAATGAAGTCTGTAGGAATTCCGTTATTCCTAGTCTTGAAGAACGCAACACCTACAGCGATGCTAATAACAAGATTGTCATTATGTTAGTATTGGAAACCGGTCGATTTCGGTTTTATCCTTTCAAAACTCGATGCCACATGGAATTGACTAACAGATAACCCTTTGCTACATGTAAGAATGGATGATGTTTAATCTAATAAACCGTTGAAATTAGATTCCTCATCATTTCGTACCCTGTTCTGTCATTTCATATTTCACTACCCTATCCCACATCCCTTTTTATCCCATTTGCGATTGATGCTTAACGGCACTGCGTTTCGATACTGATCGTGGTGCGAAAGGGTACCAATCGCAGTGCGCTTAATGCCGAATCGCACCGCCAAAGGATATCAATCGCAGTGCCATTGGTATCCTTTCGCAGAAGTGTTTGTTTTCCTTCAATGAAAGATAGGTGTTTCGCACGAGATGTATCTATAAATCTCCTAGTAAAATCGAGTGGCCGAGGTTTTCCGTAATATTATATTTATGCATGCAATTGCAATAGTTTACAAATATAAGATTACCTGTTTATCAAGACTGAATACAACATCATGGGTGTAATCTCTTACTCGCCAGAAAAGACAAACATTACATAACGCCCTAAGAATCATTTTGCCTCATGCGTTCGATAGACCAGATAAGGTCCGTCTGCATGAATGGTAAAGGCAGAACCTGTGGCTTCATTGAGCGTGCCTTGCCACCAATTTTTAAAGACATAGGTATCCCACTTCAATCCTTCTGAGGTCAGCTGGGTGCATCCAATATTGAAGATGCTAACCTGTTGACGCGCAAATGATTCGAAAGTAGCGTCATCTTTACACGCAACAAAAGTGCCATAATCGGTGATGATGATAGGTTGCACATCATCAACCTTTATATACTCAACGAGCAAAGAGATGTTGCCAAGGGCATGATCCTCGCGTTTGCCTGTAGTACCGAGGTAAGCCAACCGACGGTATCCTTTCGTTCGACAATAGCGTGTGGCCTTTGTCAGGTCATTATCCTCCTGTTCACTCTCGATATGTAACAGGGATTGATACTTTAGTTTGAGCGGTGCTGG